>Ga0326511_10000058_pt1 | contig 82323 bp, 66 predicted proteins | sample 0_2496_0518_D_FD_203701 | JGI IMG/M metagenome (GOLD analysis project Ga0326511, IMG submission 203701) | Bovine rumen microbial communities from UC Davis, California, United States - 0_2496_0518 | ecosystem: Host-associated > Mammals > Digestive system > Stomach > Rumen | place: USA...
TTGGTAGCAGTTGCCTGAGTTTCAGTATTGGTAGCTGTTGCCTGAGTCTCGGTATTGGTAGCAGTTGCCTGAGTTTCAGTATTGGTAGCAGTTGCCTGAGTCTCGGTATTGGTAGCAGTAGCTTCTGTTTCCGCAGTTGTAGCAGTAACATCTGTTTCCGTGGTAACAACGGTATCAGTGGTTATTACTGTTTCGGTGGTGGTTGTTGTTTCAGTAGAAGTAGTGGTTACTTCTGGTTCAATGGTTTCAAAACGGACAATTCTGTAAATATCCAATGTACCAGCACCACTCTGGACACCACCATTGCCTTCAACTTCCACTGCCTTTACCGTGTACAAGCTACCGGGTTTCAATTCAAGACCTTCAGCAGCAAGCTTCTCACTGACGAGCTTTTCGATTTCATCGAGGTTTGCATCACTGCTGGTATCATCAATGTAACCATATGCATAACCCTCAGCAGCTTCCTGACCAGCAACATGCTTGCCATATGCATAAATATCATATACTTCCGCTGCCTTGTCAAGGATTTCATCCACTGTCAAGTTAATGCTGTAAGTAGTGCCACTTGTGGACTTTTCAGCAGTCTGGCTGTTAATCTGGTTAAGAACATTGCTGAAAATTCTGGATGCAGTAGCATAATATTTCTTGCTCTGGAAATCGCTCAAAGATGCCGGAATCTTGCTTCTGATTGTGGAACTGCCATTTGCCTTGCTCAGAATATCGTCAATATCCTGTCCGGAAATTTTCTTATCAACGCTTTTTGCAATGGCATTATCATACTTTTTCTTAGCATTGTCAATCTTTGTCTGATAGCTGTCGAAAATTTCGTTAATTTTTTCTTCAGCGAGCTTTGTAGCATCATCAAACTTTGACTTAGCATCATCCCATTGCTGACGAGCATCAGCGAGTTCCTGCTTCTTAGCATTGAAATCAGCTAACTTTGTCTGATAGTCAGCGTACTTGCTTTCATAATCAGCTTTCTTGGTATTGTAATCTGCTCTCTTAGCAGCAACATCAATGTTGTTTTCTTCAGCTTCCTTCAAAGCCTCATCAGCTTCCTGCAAAGCCTTCTCAGCATCAGCGAGCTTCTTTTCAGCCTCAGCAAACTTCACTTCAGCATCATCACGCTGCTTTTCAGCATCAGTCAACTTTTTGTCAGCATCATCAAATTCACCCTGATACTTCTTTACAACAGTATCAACGGAAGCCTTTGCTTCGCCCTTCACCTGTTCGAGAGTAGCGATTCCTTCAGTGTAAAGCTGGTCAACTGTAGTAACAGTCTTGCCATTCCACTTGATAGTCATTGTGTAAGGAATTGTTCTTGCTGCCTTACCCTGACCGCCGGAAAGTGCTTCGGTTTCAGCCTTGATTTCAATTTCAGCCTTAATCTTGTTACCGTTGTTTTCAAATACAACTTCTACACCCTCGTCTTTATATTCCTGAGGGATAGCTCTGTCAAGAATATCCTGTGCAAAATCTTTATAGTCATAATCAACAGCAAAAGTAACATAAACAGCATCGGAATCCACTTGTGCCTCAGCAATTGTGCTCTTGTCTGTCAATACTTTCTTAACCAGTTCTGCATACCAAGCTGTAGAATTTACTTCATCAGCCATTACAGCAGGGTCAATAGAGAATGTCTCACCACTGTAATCACCTACAGCATTGGAAATCTTGGAATTCCAGATAGATTCCTGAATGAAATAGCTGTAATTCTCATTCGCATCCTTTTCTTTCTGTTTTTCTAAAGCTCTGTACACTTCTCCATCTTGCGGTGTATAGAGTGCCTGACTAGCCGGAACCGTCAGAAAACTATCAATGTTAATAGCCTCAACTGCGTTGCTTTCTTCGGCAAATGAAGCAAACAGAACGGTTTGTGACAGAGCAACCGGCAAGGCAATGACAGCCGCCGTTACTCTTTTCAAGAATGACTTCTTCATTGTTCGATTACCTCTCTCTTCTTTTTTAGATAAATTCGTGTCAGGATTTCTGAACAGGGTCTTGATTTAACAAGTGTCGCATATAAACTGCCTTATGTACAACCCCTGCAATCCTCAACGCATACCGTCCTGCTAAGGGGCGTCACACGTTTTATATTCATATTTTAGCATATAATTTTGAATTTGTCAACATCTCAATTCTTTTTTCTCAAAAAATATTGCATGAACATTCTTTTCTTTTTTGTACGTTTCGCACAATTTTTAAGGTATGAATTACCATTTTCCGCTAATTTTTTATTTTTCGTAAAAAATATACAAGCTTTTTTCCAGTTCTTTTTATGGGGAAGAATGATATTTTTTTTGTTTGAATACAGGCAAAAATCCCCTTAATAAGCGATTTTTGATTTGTTTTGTTTCTTAAAAACAAGCAGACAGAGCCGCCGGAATGCCATTGCTCCGGCGGCTTTGCCATTGTATTGTTAGGAGAAGTAAAAATTGATTATTTGTGCAATTTTACCAAAAACGCAGTTTTTTTAATTATAATCCTCTGAAAGGGTGTTAATTGTTCTGTTTTACCTCCTGTAAGGTGAGATTCAGCTCAATATTTTCACCTGCACGGTAAATGGTAATCTTTACAGTGTCTCCAGCATTGTAACCGTTCTTGATTTCGTTGAGTTCTTCCATGGTGCTGACGGTTGTCCCCTCAATGGCTGTGATAATATCACCCTGACGAACACCAGCTTCCGCAGCTGCGCTGCTTTCAGAAACACCATAGACATAGACACCACGAGGAAGATTGAAACGCTGTGCTTCTGCTTCTGTCACATCGACTCCAGTAATGCCGAGTTGAGGTCTGCCAGCTACATAACCATAATTGATAAGGTCATTGATAATATCCTTCGCATCAGAAATCGGAATTGCAAAGCCTAAGCCTTCTACACTTGCAGAACCATAGGTGCTGCCCATTTTAGCGGAGTTGATACCGATTACCTGACCATAGCCATTGAGCAAAGGTCCACCGGAGTTACCGGAGTTGATAGCGGCATCTGTCTGAATCAGGGTCATTTCCTTATCGTTAATGGTAACTTCACGATTCAGAGCGGAAACAATACCACAAGTTGTTGTACCAAACAATTCAAATCCAAGAGGGTTGCCGATTGCAACAACCAATTCACCAACCTGTAAATCCTCACTATCACCGAATTCAGCCGGAGTCAAGCCTGTTGCATCAATTTTCAGGACAGCAAGGTCTGTTTGGAGGTCATAGCCAACAATCTGAGCATCATATTCTGTTTCGTTATCGTCGCCCATGACAACAGTAACGCTCACTGCCTTACCAGCTTTATATTGTGACTCATCATCATAGATACAATGTGCATTGGTGATGATATAGCCGTCTTCACTCATGACAATACCTGTTCCTGTTCCGGTAAACTGCTGGGACTGTTGACCGCCACCACCATAATAATTGTAGAAGTCAAAGCCAAAGAAGCTACTATTACTATTGGAAGTCTCAAATTCAAAGGTAGCACTTACACCAACTGCGGAAGGCTTTGCCTTTTCGACAATCTGCGGAATGGTGAGTGAACCTTCCGGAGCTGCCATGTTAATCCAACTAGCTGTAGAAGCAGAAGTATTGGATGTGGTTTCCTTCTGTGTATCTGCACTGCTATCGGCTTCACTGTTGCCATTCGCAGCGGAAGAATCTTCACTGGAAGAATCTACGATTAAAGCACGAGAAGAGGAAGTATCAGAAGTTGCAATCTGATTTTCACCAAAGAGCTTATACATCTCAACAGAGGATACTGAAACCACTGCGAGTGCTGCCACTGCTGCAACCACTTTCATGAAAACTTTACCACCGCTGGTCTTTTTCACCGGCTCATGGTTGGAGTACAATCTCTCATAAGAATTTTCGGAAGAATCTGGAATCTGTCCATAAGGATTTGTATAATGAGGTTCGCTATCATAAGGATTCGGATTTTGATTCTGGTTATTATTTTCAAACATGGTACATACCATCCTTTCTATGATTGAATCAACCTTTTCGGCTGATGTTCTTTTCTGTTTACAATTATTATTATACTCTGATTTGTGATAATTCTATGATAATCATTCAAAAAGAAGATTAAAGGATGATAGGTAATTATGTGAAAAAATGTGACAAAATCCTATAGGGAATATGACGATTTAGGCAAGCGGATTCACAAGTTCAGCAAAATCTGGATTTTCCCCACTTCCTTTTAAGGCGGCATATTGGAGAATCAAAGAGGCATCAATAGAATCAATATTATCGTTGTCGACGGATTTTCCCATAGCAGTGACATTGGCTATTCTATGGGCATAATTTCCGAAATAGCCGGCATATCCTCCGCCATAACTTGCGGAATGCATCAAAATTTTAGCAGCGTCTGTTGCATCCACTTGTCCATCACAATTGGTATCACCAATGGTAAGATAATCTTGCACTCTGGTATTTTCATCTTCACCAATGGCGGAAAGAATCTCCATTGCAATCCATTCATGCCCTGTCCTGCTTGGGTTCACATTTAATACAGGAAGATAGGAATACTCATAAGCTCTCCCTGCAAATCCTGTGAAAGTATCCACGATTGCAGAACCATAGTTTGTGGCATTATTCCGGATTGCACCATTCACATTCACTTTATCCGAATTCAAGCAAGCCCCTACTGGTCTTTTTACCAAATTATAGGAATCTTGTCTTTTTGCAGAAAGTTCTGAAAGGTTCGCCAAAGTATCCATAATATTGAAACAATTGACATAAATCACCTTTGCATTAGGATACATGGAAAGCCTCTGCCCAATATTTTCCAGATTTTCCGCAGCAGCATTCCGATTCTGTCGGGCTGCCCTAGAAAGTGGGCTGGTATACTCTGTTGCAAGGGTATCAATATTATCAGAACTTACTCCAATGTCGCTAGGTCTCATATAGAATAATTCTGTGATATTGTCCAAATGCCAGCTATAATCCACTTCAAATTTTTCAAGCTGTGCCTGTGCCGCCTCAATGTAAGGTTCAAAAATATCATGCATTCCAGCAGATACAATCACCACATCTGCACCAGCAAGGGCGGCTTGTACCTCTTCACTATCCAACTGCGCCAATACATCTGTTGTTGTTGCATTGTCAAACGCAAAATTACGAATTTCAGCATCTGTCAAGGAATCCAGAATTTCCACACAAGAACGGTCACTTTCTGAAAGTCCTGCACCCGTGAAAACGCCATCTCCCAATAATACAATACTGCTATTCTTTTCGACTGCATTCACCTGAAACGGCACAGCCACCGAAAAAGTCATACTTGCAGTCAATACAGCACTTAAAATTTTTGCCATTTTTCTCATGTAAATAACCTCCTAAGTTGAGATAAGGTTTTTTATCTTCATTCCATCTCATTGTATCGAAAAAATACAATTCTGTCAATACAAAATGTTTCCCATTTCAGAAATTTTTTTCAAATTGTGCAAAATTACTTATATTTGCTGTTTTTGAGCATGACCCATGCTACAATAATCGTAGGGACAACGGATACCAAAATTGCAAACCATGTTGTTGGATAGGGCAAATCAGGGGTATTCATGCCATAAAAGCTGAATATCATGGTCGGAATTGACATAATAATGGTAATTACTGTCAATCGCCACATCACAAAGTTTAAGTTATTCGAAATCACCGAACCAAATGCTTCCACCATGCTGGAAATGATACCGGAATAAATGTTACTCATTTCAATCGCCTGACGAACTTCAATTAACACATCTTCCAATAAATCTTGGTCTTCATCATATAATTTGATGGTTCGTCCACGGAGTAATTTTTCAATGGTGACTTCATTCGCCTTTAAAGAGGTAGAGAAATAAACCAGTGATTTTTCCAACTCCAACATCTGAATGAGTTCTTGATTTTTCATTGCTCCGCTGAGTTTCTGCTCCATCACATAGCTTGTTTTATCGATTTGTTTCAAGTCCTGCAAATAAAGAGCTGTAATTCTCAATAATAACTGCATCACAAAACGAGTTTTCATTCTGGTTTGGATGCCTTTCACCACACCTTCCGCCATATCGTGCAGAACTCTGTTATCCCGAAGCGAAATCGTGAAAACATAGTCTTTTGTGATAATGATACCCAATGGAACAGTGAAGAATAAAATAGTTTCCTCTGCCTGAATTTCTGATACTGCCGTATCGACAATAATCAATGTTTGTTCATCCTCACGCTCAATACGAGAGGATTCTTCTTCGTCCAAAGAGGAACGAACAAAACCGCTGTCAAGTCCATAGTTTTCGATTAAATGCTGTACTTCCTGCGCTGTGGGGTCAACCACCGAAATCCAACAACCAGCGGAAGGCTGTGTGACTTCCTGTACAGCGTTTTCTCGTGTTGTAAAGAAACGAATCATATCATAACCGCCTTTCTGATTAGTTCGGGCGGTATGCGGTGCACCGTCCGGACTTTACTTTATCATATAACTTATCCGCTCGCCCGTACGGGTCTGTACTCATGACTTTCTCACCTCCAGTCAACACTATTATATTATAGCAGATTTTTCCTTGCTTGACAAGTATTTTTTCAAAATTCGCAAAATATGACTTTTTTCCCCTTGCATTTTCCGAATTTGCGTGGTATAATAATAAGGAATCGAAAAAATCAGAAAAGGCGGTGTACCCTTGTGTATACCGTCTGAAATTGCTATGCATAGGAAATGGAGGATTTTTATGGGAATTATGGATATTTTCGCAAAATTGGAACAGGAAAACACAACAGGCAGAGGAAAGCCGGAATTTTTAATTGTCGGGCTTGGAAATATTGGCATGACTTACGAAAATACAAGACATAATGCTGGATTTATGGCAATTGATACCCTTGCCGAACAAGAACACATTCAGGTCAACCGGATGAAATTCAAAGGCTATGTCGGAGATGTTACATTAAATGGTAAACGCTGTTTATTACTCAAACCCTCTACTTATATGAATAATAGCGGTGAATCTGTCGTGCAGGCAATGCAATTCTATAAAATCGACATTGACCACGTCATTGTGATTTTTGATGATATTTCCCTTGACGTGGGAAAATTGCGCATTCGTAGAAAAGGCAGTGCCGGAGGACATAACGGCATTAAAAGCATTATTGAATTGACTGGTTCAGAGGATTTTGCAAGAATTAAACTCGGAGTCGGTGCAAAACCTCACAAAAATATGAATTTAGCAGATTGGGTTTTGAGTAAATTCAAGCCGGAGGAACTCGAAAAAATGAAGACTTCCTGTGAAAATGCCTGTGAGTGCCTGAAATTCATGGTCAACGGCGAAACTGACAAGGCAATGAATTTGTATAATGCATGATGAATTCAATACAATTGTAACCATGAACCACTGAAAAGGAGAAACAACATGGATTTTTTTGCGAACACTTTTAAAGAATTACCCGACTATCAACGGTTGATTCGTTCCATACATGACAAGGAATTCCCTGTTTGTATGACTGGTCTTTCATCTGTACATAAGGCACAATTAGCCTTGACTATCTCAACAGAAAATACCCCTGCGGTTCTCTTGGTGACAGGTACAGAGGCGGAAGCTATCAAATTATGTGCAGATATTAACGCTATGTCCGGCGAAAATATCGCTATGTATTATCCCACCAAAGAGATATTATATACCTCAGCAGAAAGCCGTTCTGTGGAATATGAGCATGAGCGTTTGCACGTTCTGTCCTGTATTCTGGAAAATTCTGTCAGAATCGTGACAACTTCTGTGGAAGCCCTCTCACAGCCTACCATTCCGCCGGATGTCCTCAAAATGCATCATTTCACCATTCAGCAAGGGCAGGAAATTGACCTCAAAGATTTCACTGAAAAATTGATTCATTCCGGCTATGTGCGTTGTGAGAATGTCGAAGGAAAAGGTCAATTCGCCATTCGTGGGGCAATTGCTGATATTTTCCCTGTGCAGATGGATAATCCTGTCAGATTGGAATTATGGGGCGACGAAATCGACACCATTCACTATTTCGACATTGAGACACAAAGACGTACAGAAACCATTCAGGAATTCACCGTTTCCCCAGCCTCTGAAATCCTCTACCAGCCAGAAGATTTGATTGAAAAAATCAACAAATTTTCAAAAAAAGTCCGTGGGAAAAAAGTCAATGATATTCGTGAAAAATTAAACCACGATATTGACCGCATGGAAGCTGGTCTTTCCTTGATGAATATTGACAAGTATTATCAATTGCTCTACCCTGATACCTACATTACAGATTATTTGCAGGGGCTTGTCTTGCTGTCCGAACAATCCGACATTCACAGACAGTTGCAGGCTTTGACCGCTCAAATTCGTGAAGATACCGTGATTTTATATGAAGATGGGACTTTATGCAAAGGATTGGGAATGAATGTGCTTGAATATTCCGCCTTGCAGTCGGTTCTTGAACAAAGAGAATGCATTTACATCAGCCAATTTTTACAAGGCGGTGAAAGAATCCCATTCCAGAAGATTATTAGCATGGAATGTATGCAAAATGCCACTTGGGGCGGTGAAATTCGCCAATTATTGGAGGATTTGAAAGAATACATCCACGACCATTACAGAATTGTGCTTGCTGTCGGCAGTGCCAAAACTTTGCCGATTCTTGTCAAAGATTTGCAGGAAAGCGGTATTCGTTGTGCAATCGCCGAAGAAAATACCATTTGTCCGAATGGTGCAGTACTTGTGACGGCTCGCACCATTAGCACCGGCTTTTCTTACCCTGATAATAAAACCGCTCTCATTGTACAAACCAGAATGCACAGCTCCCGAAAACGGAAATCTCGTCATAAGCAAGGCATGGAAATTCAACAGCTTTCCGATTTGCACGTTGGAGATTTGGTGGTTCATACTATGCACGGAGTCGGGCGGTTTCTGGGTATCCATAAATTGGAAATGGAAGGACTTGCCAAAGATTACATCACCATCCAATACGCAGGCACAGAAAAGCTTTATGTCCCTGTCACACAGCTTGACATGGTTTCCCGATATATCGGCAGTTCTGACGAGGGAACAGTCCGACTGAATAAACTTTCCTCCCCCCAATGGCAGAAGACTTGCAAGAATGTCAGAAAAGCCGTTCAGGATATGGCGGAAGAACTCATGAAACTCTATGCCAAACGTGAAAAAAGTCAAGGCTATGCCTTTTCCCCTGATGACGAAATTCAAAGAGATTTCGAGAACCGTTTCCCCTACACTGAAACTGATGACCAATTGCAAAGTATTGACGAAATCAAAAGTGATATGATGCGCCCTCGCCCTATGGATAGGTTGCTATGTGGGGATGTTGGCTTTGGAAAAACAGAAGTCGCCCTCCGTGCAGCTATGAAATGCGTACTATCTGACAGACAATGTGCCATTCTTGCGCCCACCACTGTATTAGCATTACAGCATTACAAGACCGCTTTACAGCGTTTTGACCAGATGCCAGTCAAAATTGAAATGCTCTCTCGATTCCGTTCTCCAAAAGAACAAAGAAAAATTTTGGAAGACCTTAAAAAAGGAAAGATTGATATTATCATTGGGACTCACAGAATCGTACAGAAAGATGTTGAATTCTATAATTTAGGATTGGCTGTCATTGACGAGGAACAGCGTTTCGGTGTGCGCCATAAGGAGCGATTCAAGGAAATTTTTTCCGGAATTGATGTATTGACCCTTTCCGCTACTCCCATCCCCCGAACGCTGAATATGGCTCTTTCTGGTATCCGTGATATGTCCGTTTTGACAGACCCACCACAAGACCGTTACCCCGTTCAGACCTATGTCACGGAATTTCAGGAGGGGCTTGTCATGCAGGCAATTTCCAGAGAGTTGAAACGTGGCGGACAGGTGTATTATATCCATAATCGCATTGATTCTATCATGAATTGTGGTGCGAAAATTCAGGAGCTGTTCCCTGATGCCAAAATTTCTATCGCTCACGGAAGACTTTCAGAAGAGGAAATGTCCGACGTTTGGCAAAGTGTCGTAGAGGGGGAAACAGATATTCTTATCTGTACAACTATCATTGAAACTGGTGTGGACGTTGCCAATGTGAACACGCTCATTATTGAAGATGCGGATAAATTCGGCTTGTCTCAATTGTATCAGCTCCGTGGACGTGTGGGACGTTCCAACAGAAGAGCATATGCTTATTTCATGTTCAAGCGTGACAAGGTTCTTTCAGAAGTCGCCGCCAAACGTCTGGAAGCTATGAGGGAATTCACACAATTTGGCTCAGGTTTCCGCATTGCCATGCGTGACCTCGAAATCCGTGGAGCTGGCAGCATTCTCGGCGGAAGCCAACATGGACATATGGAAACAGTTGGTTATGATATGTATATGCAGATGCTCAATGAAGCCATTGCAGAGGTCAAAGGCGAAAAAATCAAAAAAGCCGCCAACTGTACTGTTGATATTCAGATTGAAGCCTACATTCCAGAGGAATATATTGGTGACAATACATCAAGAATTGAGATGTACCGCAAAATTGCCGCTGTCCGTGATGAAAGTGACGAATCAGAACTGATTGACGAACTCATTGACCGCTATGGAGAACCTCCAAAGGCAATTATCGGCTTGATTCAAGTATCTTTGTTAAGGAATACCGCTGCCAACCTCGGCATTACCGAAATCACTCAAAGAAACGGCTCACTGCAATTCTACATTCAATCCCCTGACCCCTTGCAGATTGCCACCCTCTCCGGAAAATATGGGCGTAGAATTCTGTTTTCCTGCATGGAAAAGCCATATATTGGGGTGAAATTGATTGCCAATCAGTCACCTTCTGACTTGATGAGGGAAGTCATTATTTCCATGAAGGAGGCTGTCAATGAGTAAGTTAGGTGAAATATTTTTAATTACGTCCGGCGGAACTCCAAACAGAAAAAAAATAGAATACTACCAAAATGGTACTATTCCATGGGTGAAAACGGGAGACTTAAAGGACAAATATGTTTCAAAACAAATCGAATATATTACAGAATTAGGATTACAAAATAGTTCTGCTAAATTATTCCCTAGCAATACTGTTTTGTTGGCAATGTATGGGGCAACAATTGGAGCTTGTTCTATTCTTCCGTTTGAATGTGCAACTAATCAAGCTTGCGCAGCATTTTTGCCTTCAAAAAAAGTATTACCAGAATATTTGTACTATTTTCTGTTATCTCATCAAGAAAAATTTATTCGTGATGGTGTTGGTGGAGCGCAACCTAATATTTCCGCCGGTTATTTGAAAAACGTTGATTTTGAATTACTCTCTTTGGAAAAACAAAAACAAATTGCTGAAAATCTGGATAAAGTCACTCATTTGATTGACCTCTGCAATCAGATGCTTGATAAATTGGATTTGCTTGTCAAATCACGGTTTATTGAATTGTTTGGCGACCCTGTTTTAAATTCTAAAAAATGGGAAGTCAAACGTTTGCAAGATATTACTAATAAAATAGGCTCAGGAGCTACTCCAAAAGGTGGGCGTGAAAGTTATGGTACAGAGGGCATTTCTTTAATCCGTAGCATGAACGTTTATAATGGATACTTTGAACATAAAGAGTTAGCACATATTTCTGATGAACAAGCTAAAAAACTGGATAATGTTATAGTACAGAAAAATGATGTTTTGCTGAATATAACAGGTGCTTCCGTTGCTAGATGCTGTCTTGTTCCGTCTGTGGTATTGCCTGCACGAGTAAATCAACACGTTTGTATTATCAGATGTGAATCAGAAGTGCTTCCGTTATTTGTTTGCAGTGTTTTAACAGATGGAAACTATCAGAAACATTTATGGAAAATTGCAGGAAGTGGAGCAACCAGAGAAGCAATCACTAAGCAACAAGTTGAAAATCTTGAAATTATATTGCCACCCCTAGAATTACAAACCCAATTTTCGGAGTTTGTTCAAACAGTAGACAAATCGAAATTGGCAGTCAAGCAACTGCTTGAAAAAGCCGAAACGCTGAAAAAATCCCTCATGCAGGAATATTTCAGTCCGCAGAAAGGAGCATTCCCTCATGAAAGCTGAACCTATCGGAAACGGAATTACAGTTTACACCTCGGAGGAACACCGTTTCGGAACAGATGCTTTTTTGCTGACGAATTTTTCACGGTATAAGGAAAAAGACATTGCTGTTGAATTCGGGACGGGGTGCGGAATTATTCCGCTCCTCATGCAGAAGCACAGACCGCCGAAATGCATTTATGCGCTTGACATTCAAGAAAATGCCATTGCACAACTCAAGCAAGGCATTGCAACCAGTCAAGCTGAAAATATCATTCCCATTTGTGCGGATTTGCGAGAATTATGGGAGGGTGCGCCCTTGCATGGGGTAGATTTAGTGCTATGTAATCCGCCGTATCAGCCGACAGGTTCAGGCTTTGAAGCGTCCAACGATTCGCAGAGAATCGCAAGACACGGGATTTTCTGCACTCCTGCGGATGTATGCCAATCAGCGGAAAAATTGCTGAAATTCGCCGGAAGGCTTTGTATTTGCGGAAGACCGGAACGCCTGCCCGATTATATTTGTGCCATGCGTGAAAACGGCATTGAGCCAAAACGATTACAATTCGTCTCGAAAAATGCCACTGACAGACCATGGTTATTCTTGTTAGAGGGGCGAAAGGGCGGTAATGCCTTCTTGCAGATGGAAAAGCCCTTTATCATGTACGAAAATGGGAAATTGACCCCCGAAGCTGATGCACTCTATACGAATGGAAAGGATGATAAACAATGAGCGGAATTCTTTATGTCACTGGTACACCTATCGGGAATCTGGAAGACATTACCCTCCGTCAACTGCGGATTCTGGAAGAGGTGGATTTCATTGCTGCGGAAGATACCAGAGTTACCCGAAAATTATTGACACATTTCGACTTGCACACAAAATTGACATCCTGCAATGAACACAGCACTCCAGCCGTATTTGAAGAAATCGCTGACCGCATTCAGAATGGTGAAAACTGCGCAGTCGTGACAGATGCCGGAATGCCGTGTATTTCTGACCCTGGGGAAAGATTGGTGAAAGTCTGCCGAGAGAGAGGGATTCGTGTGGAATCTGTTCCGGGGGCGAGTGCCGTTATCACGGCATTGTCAGTCTGTGGGGGAAGTACAGCAAGATTTGTATTTTATGGCTTTCTGCCGACTGGAAACCGCTCCAAAAAGGAACGAAATGACATCATTCAGGAATTGGCTCACGAACAAAAAACGTGTGTTCTCTATGAAGCCCCTCACAAACTTTGCAAGACCCTTGAAGACTTGGCGCAGGTGCTTGACGGAAATCGAGTGATTTCATTCTGTCGGGAATTGACCAAAATTCATGAAGAGGTATTACGCATGACTTTGACGGAAGCTGTCAATTATTATACGGAACATGAACCCCGTGGAGAATTTGTGCTGGTGTTGGATGGCGCAGAACCCGAACAGCAGGAAATTTCCCTTGACGATGCTGTCAAATTGGCGAATTCTTACCTTGAACAGGGAATGTCACCTACAATGGCTTGTAAACTTTCCGCAAAGGAAACAGGCATTCCAAAACAGGAGATTTACAAGGCATTGCATGAGGAATGAATTGATTTCAGAATTTATGGTTCAACTGACAAAAGCCTGTTTTCAGCTTTTAGGCGATTTGTGAATACGCAAAATAGAACTTTTTTGAACCCTGTTTTCTCAAAAAAGCACTTTTGTCAGTCAAACCATTTATTGAAGTTTTCCTGTTGACAAAATCATCATGGTGTTGTATAATTAAATTATCATGGGGGATTCTGTATGATTTTCTTAGCGTACAGAATTACCCAAATTTCGGAAAATTCATATAAAGTGAGGGACAAAGCTATGGCAAATAATAACCGCCGAAATCTTATGCGTCGTGCAAGATGGGATAGAATTATTGGTGCATTGATTGTGCTGATTCTCTTGATTGTTCTGCTTGTGAGTGCATTGAAATCTTGCGGAAAAAATAAAAATACTGTTGAACCGCAAAACCAACAGGCTGGAAATTCAGAAAATGATACCAATTCCGCTATTGCTCCGGCTGCCGTCATCACAACAGAAGCCCCTCTCGAAACCGAACCGCCTGTAGTGGATAATTCTATGGCTGTATTCCTTAGCCCCTCCACACAAGAAAATAATGAATATGCCTGTGACCCCAGCATTTCAGAAGAACAAGCTATGTTTGACTTGGCGGAACGTGTTTCTATGTTATTAGAAGCAGACGGCTATCGTGTTTATATGTGCGGTCATGAAGATAATGTCAAGACCAAAGTCAAGCAGGGGAATCAATTAGGCTGTGGGGCTTATGTGGCACTGCACAGCAATTCCGGCAGTGATGGTCCGGGGGGGGCTGGTACGGAATGTTATTACAACAATACCATTGAAGGCAGTGAATTGCTTGCAGAAAATGTCTACAACCGTGTGGCGGAACTCACTCCCACGGAAGACAGAGGCGTAAAAGACCAGAATCAGCGTGATTTGTACGAAATTCTAAATAATAAGTATCCTTGTTGCCTGCTGGAAGTGGATTTTCACGACAATGAGGAGCAATCTCAATGGATTCTTGACAATATGGATGAGACAGCAAAGTGTATTTGTGATGGTATCGAAGCTTTCCTGAAATCAACAGATACCACAGGAAAACCCATCACCATGAATCCGGAAGAAGTTTTTGGAGATGAGGGTTAATGCAAAAACGAAATTATCAGCGAGAAATGGAACAAATTTTACAAGCAAGTGAATTCACTCCCCATGTATTATTGCATGCTTGTTGTGCGCCTTGTTCCAGTGCCGTCTTGGAAAGGCTTTCCCATGATGCAGAAATCACGCTATTTTTCTATAATCCGAATATCATCCCCGAAACAGAATATCAATACCGCTTACAGGAACTGAAACGGCTGATTTCAGAAATGCCACTCCCCCGAAAAATCGAAATCATTGAGGGGGCTTATGAACCAGAACGCTTTCTTGCATTTGCCACGGAAATGGCAGACGAACCCGAACGGGGCGCAAGATGTCAGAAATGCATTCATTTGCGGTTGGAAGAAGCCGTAAAAACGGCGAAATCCACCGGAGCAGATTACTTTGCAACCACTTTGACATTAAGCCCTCACAAAGATACGGAATTTATCAATCAAGATGGTTTTTCCTTAGCAGAAACTTATGATTTACCTTGGCTTCCTTCTGATTTCAAGAAAAAGGAAGGTTACAAGCGTTCAATTGTGTTATCTGGTGAATATTGTTTATATCGACAAAATTTTTGTGGATGTCCGTTTTCCAGAAAAAAAGAATCAGAATGATTTTTTCAAAATTATCACTATTGCCGAAAGGAGGTCGGAATATGAAAACAAAAGTTCTTGCATTGCTGATGAGTATTTCCTTATTGGGGGGCAGTATGCCTTTTCCTGTGCATGCTGATGAAATGATTCATGATACTTATGGTAATGGTATTGACTGGACATTATCTGACCATGTTCTGACCATCAGCGGAGAAGGTGTGATTTTTTCTGAAAAGGGTTCACTCCCTAACTGGATGACATATGCGAATGAAATTCATGAAATTATCATTGAAGAGGGGATTACTTCCTCACAATATCGGGCTTTTGCTGAATTACCCCACCTTGAAAGCATTACTTTTCCTTCCACATTTGAACAGCTTGGAACAGAATCTCTTTTCAATGACGGGCAATTAGTGGAAATCAATGGACTGGAGAACATTCAGTATTTTGATTTTCGCTGTCTAAGCAATACGGAATACATTTCTGAACATCCCTTTGTGATTCATGATGATACTTTGTATTATGCGGAAGGTACAGAATTGACTGTTCCGGATGGTGTGAAAGTCATTGCACCATTTGCATTTGGAAATTTGACAGCTTATGAAAGTACCTCTCAATTGACTTTTACAGATGTCCCCTACTATGATATTGTTCTCCCTGATGGATTGGAAACCATTGAGAAATATGCTTTTGCCTTTTCGTCAAGGCTTTGTCATATCAATATACCGGAATCGGTTCAGTCAATTGGAGATTATGCATTTTTCTCCTGTCCAAACCTTGAAGAAATCAGCCTCAGCGAAACTTGCACCGAAATTGGAGATTTTTCCTTTTTCAATTGTCGTTTATTGACGGACATTACCATGAAAAATGCTTTCATGGATATGGGGTGGCGTTCTTGCGGATATAATGCCGATTGGAACACCATCTTGAAAGACCGTGCCGAAAAAAAGGGCATTGATTTGACTTCTCCCAAATATGCCAATTTGCTCAACCAAATCGAAAATGCAGATATGGAAACGCTCATTTATTATGATGAACTCGCCAACTGGACACAACTCCATTACAAAGCCACTCGTTCATTCCGTGAAATCGCTGACGGACAATATACTGATGAACTTTCGAATTCAGTCATTGTCAATGATGCCTTGACAGTGCATGGAAACGCTGATTCCCTTGTTGAAGAATACTGTCAAGAAAATGATTTGCATTTTTCGCCGTTCATTTCGTTTTTGGTGGGAGATGTTTCAGAAGATGGAGTTGTTGACATTGTGGATGTATTGACCTTGAATCAATGGTATCTTGGGCTGTTGGATTTTTCCCCAGCGCAAAAGCTTGCTGCTGATTTCGACCAGAACAAAAAGTGTGAAATGATAGACGTGATAAGATTATTGCGCCATCTTGTTGGTATTGACTAATCGTATGATTCCCCTGAAAGCAATTTCACAAGGGGAATTTTATTTTTTTCGGTTTATTTTTACAAAACTACTTGACAAAATTTCAAATATGATGTAATATAGTATCAGATACTAGATTCAAAAGGGGTGTTTGCTATGCGTACCTATAAAATTTTTACAGATGGAGCTTGTGACCTTGCAGAAGATTGGTGCATTGAACATCAAGTCACGGTCATGCCAATTTATTATAGTTTGGCTTCTGCTATGCCTGTCCCCTTTCCAGATGGCAGAGCATTTCGCTTTGATGATTTTTATGAGATTTTGAAACAGGGAACACCTGTTAAGACCTCTGCGCCCAGTTTAGAAGATTGCAAAGAATTGATGCGCCCTACCTTAGAAAAAGGGGAAGACATTTTATATACAGGGCTTTCCTCAAAATTAAGCGGTGCTTTCAATGCGGTTCGTTTAGCTGCTCTTGATTTGAAGGAGGAATTTCCCGAACGTGAGATTGCTGTATTGGATAGTGGCTGTGCATCGCATGGATTGGGATTATTATTGAAACAACTTGCTGAACAACGTGAAAAAGGAGCGAATTTTGAGAAAATATGCCAATTCTGCACGGAAGCCCGCCAACATATCCGACATTTTTTCACGGTTAGTGACTTATTATATCTGAAACGTGGCGGACGAATCAGCGGAACAACGGCGATTATGGGGACTGTCCTGCAAATCATGCCAGTCATGCAGATGATGCCGGCTGGAATGATTGAAAATGTGGCAAAAGTTCGGGGGCGCAAAATGGCACTGCGCAATATTGCGGACATGACAGGCGAACAAGCAAAACCTGATACCTCTGTCATTGTAGGGCATTGTTCCAATGTAGAAGATGCTGTATTTGTGCGTGATATTCTGCACCGGAAATATCATATCCGTGATGTACAGATTCAGCCTTTAGGCCCTATCATTGCCGCACATGGGGGAGCTTCTGCCATTGCGTGTTTTTGTATTGCTGAATGAAAATACCCTCCTGAAATCCATCAGGAGGGCTTTATTTTGTTTAATCGTCGTCTTCTGATTCTGTTGTTTCCTCATTATCAGAACGCTGAATTGCAATTCGATATGAACCCGAAGCCCATACTTTTGTTTTATCAATAAAAGAAATGGTGGGAGTCCATGAGAAATCGGAAGCTTGTTCTGCATTATAATTCTGTAAATCCACAATCACAACAATGTCGTCCGGTGTCAGCTCGTCCAGTTCTTCTTCTGTTCCGATAACGGTAATACTCATTTTTTTGGTGACAAGTTCAAATTCATAGCTTGTGGGAGCATTCACAATGCTGATATTTTCCTGACCAATGGAAAAATCACGCTCCACTAATCCTTCATTATCAAGGGTGACGGTGACTTGTTCAATTCCACTGCGGTTGATATATTCCCCACCAAGGTCAATATCAAACGTACTGCTATATTCCAGTTTAATATCAGAAAGGCGAATATAACCCATATACCAGCTTTCCAAATCCGAAAAGGCGGAGCTTGTCTGCGCAGCAAGGGTAATATTTTCCTCTGAAAGTTGCAACCTGTCTTTGAGCCAATCTGTATCGAACTTTGTCGGCGCACCAAGAATATCATAGGTCAATTGCAATTCTTTGACAGTAAGGACAGGAATGTTGATTTGAAAATCAATTTTTGGTATTTCAAGGCTGTCTGTATCCAATAATGCATGATTATCTGTATACAATCTGACTTCATTGGTATAGACGGAATAGGAGCTGTCAATTTCCTGTTTTCGGTCTGTATACACAACAACTTCCTTGATTTCGTTCAGCTGTGCAGAAGGACCTGTAATATCAATGGTTGACGGGTCACAGGTGACATCATCATCATCTTTCGCATGACCAGAAGTTACCTTGATATTAGGGTAATTGGGCGTGACATCAAAAGTTCGAGTTTCGATTTTATCAAGCCGAATGGTGGCTTGTGCTGGTGAAATGCTGTCAACATTGAAAGTGATACCATTATCCGCCGTGACATTGATATTGAGGGTATATTCTCCAGCCGTACTGGTTGTGCCAACTTCCGCATAAGCAATCAAATCGTCTGCGGTCAATCTGCCGATTTGTGAGCGGTCTCCTGTCAATTTCACATTGACATTTTCTACATTGCAATCTACTAAGCTGAGTCCATTAGCGGCGGCATTTGTTCCGCTCAAATCCACTTTCAGGGGAATATTATTGAATTCCAATGGTGTACTTGGATAGACATTCACAACGATTGTAAACCAGATAATCAATGCTAACAACACGGACAATATCAGCACAACAGGCTTTTTGTCCAGCAAGTTTAAAAAGAAATGCTGAAAACCTTGTATTTTATTACGCATCAAGAATCCGCCCCCTTCCCACGTTTTCCAATTGTTGGGAGGTGAATTTTCCGGCTGTCGGTACGTTTGGGAATGAGTTTCTCAATCAGAAAAGCTTTCAATCTGACGGCTTTTCCGTCAAAGTCACGGTCAAGCACTCCATTTTCAGCAACAGAAATTTGTCCGGTTTCCTCTGATACCACAATCACAATGGCATCTGAATTCTCACTCATGCCGATTGCTGCACGATGACGTGAACCAAGTTTCTTGTCAATGAGTTCTTCTTTTTGCGGTTTGGGTAAAAAGCAGGCAGCAGCTAAGACCATACCATCACGCATAATCACCGCACCATCATGCAGAGGTGTTTTCAGGAAGAAAATCGTACCAAATAATTCCTTGCTGGGAATGGCATTGATGACCGTACCATTGGCGATTTGTTCGCCTAATTTCGTCTGTTGCTCAATCACAATCAATGCACCGGTGCAAGTCCTGCTTAATTCTGCACAGCTTGCACAAATGGCATCAATTGCTGGCATCCATCTGGCACGCTCTTCATCTTCCGAAGCAGCGAACAATGTCCCTAAACCCAGCTTGGAATGTCCTAATTTTTCCACAGCTCGGCGTACTTCTGGCTGGAATGTAATCAAAATTGCCAAAAGCCCTACATCAAATACTCGTTCCAATAAATATGTGATAGCTTTCATGCCGACAGCTTTCCCTAATAGATACGCTACCAACAGAAAGGCAATGCCCTTGAAAAGCTGTCCGGCTCTTGTTTCCCGAACCAGTTTAAAAAAATAATAAATAATATATGACAGTAACGCAATATCCAAAAAATCCCAAAATTCCATAGTGTTTGCCACACTATAAATGGAATTCCAGATATTATGCAATGATGGAAAACTAAATGCCATCATATTACTGATATGCATAAAAGGCATTGTCTCACATCCTTTCCGTGAAATTCCCCTCCGGAACAAAAAATTCCGGAGGTACTTTATATATCATACCACACTTTTTCAAGTTTTGCAATAGTTCCAGAAAAATCCTCTTATTTTTTTCGCTGTTCATCTGCAATCTGCTGAACACAGTCACAAAGTCGCCTGACATCTTCCATCCTCGAAAAAACAGACGGTGCAAATCGAACTGTACCTTCTTCCGTTCCCATGAGATGATGTGCCAAAGGCGCACAATGCAACCCCGAACGCAGACAAAACCCCTTTTTCCCTAGCAAATCAGAAACTGTTTCTGATGGCATTCCCTCAATATTGAACGATACCACAGGCGCATAATTTGCAAATGGATTTCGATATATTGTCACGGACGGAATTTTTGCAAGCCGTTTGCAAAGACACTCACATAATTCTGTTTCATGCCGGAAAATATTCTGTACTCCCTTTTTCTTCACAAACCGCACCCCTGCACGCAAGGAAGCTGCACCGATGACATTGAGTGTACCGCTTTCCAATAACTCCGGTAAAAATGGCGGCATTTCCGGTAAATTCGACTGACTTCCTGAACCGCCCTGCATGAGCGGAGGAAGGTTGTATTTCCCATCAGATAATAATAACCCTGTTCCAGTAATGCCATATAACCCCTTGTGTCCAGCGGTACAAAGAATGTTGATGCCGTCTGTCAGTTTCACTTCCAGTACTCCGCAAGCCTGCGCACCGTCTGCAATGAAACAAATGTCATGTTCCTGACAAAGTTTCGCTATCTCTTTCCATGGCAATATCTGCCCTGTGACATTGCTGACGATTGTACAAATGATTGCTTTTGTATTGTGGCGGATTAACTGCCGGAAATTTTCAACCGTCTCATTGTCATCATGGCTAACCTGTGCAATGCTGTATGAAATTTGTTTCTTTTTGGCAAGCGCATAAACCGGACGTAATACGGAATTATGCTCTAATTGGCTGATAATCAAATGACCGCCCTTTTCGGCGATTCCCTGAATGGCAATATTCAAAGCGTGTGTGCAATTCGATGTGAATACAACTTTTTCCGGTTCAGCCCCGAAAAAGTCGCCGATTTCCTCACGAGCGGAATAAATCAATTCTGAACCCCTTACAGCGATAGGGTGGCTTCCCCTGCCTGCACTTCCATAACGGACAATTGCTTTTTCGACTGCAAGTCGGACTTCCGGCGGTTTGGGGAATGTGGTTGCTGCATTGTCAAAATTCACCATCATTGATACTCACGCTCAATTCTCACTGTTTGCACAGGGATTCCCTCTTGAATCAGGATTTTGTGAATTTCTTCACAATCTCCAGTCACCTTCAAACCAAATCCACAGCCATTCTTTTTGGAAATATTGCGAAATATTTCACAAGGATAGCCTCTTGATGCAAGAATTTTCTGTGCCTTGTGTGCGTAGGTTTCGGACGGCAAAACTGCCCTGCATATCATATTGTATCACCCCTTTATAATGGTAATACTACAGGATATGTATTTTCAATGCAGAATGTGAAACGATTAGCCCTCTGATTTTCTCACCAGCAAACAAACACAATGTGCGGAAATTCCCTCTTCTCTTCCGGTAAATCCGAGACGTTCTTCTGTGGTTGCCTTGACTGAAATCTGTGAAATATCGGCATGACAAGCATCAGCAATATTTTGTCGCATGATGTCGATATAGGGTCGTAATTTCGGGGCTTGTGCAATGATAATGGCATCCAAATTTCCCAATACATAGCCTTCTTTTTCAATCAATGCCACGACTTGACGCAATAATTCCAGACTGTCTGCGCCTTTGTAGGTGGGGTCGGTGTCAGGGAAATGTTTGCCAATATCTCCCAATGCCAATGCCCCAAGCAACGCATCTGAAATGGCGTGTAACAATACATCTGCATCCGAATGCCCTAACAAGCCCAATGTATGCGGAATTTTCACTCCGCCAAGAATCAAATCTCTGTTTTCAACGAGTTTGTGAACATCATAACCGTGTCCAATGCGAATCATAATAACACCTCTGCAATCTCCCTGTCTTCGGGGGTGGTAATTTTGATATTGGAATAATCGCCGATTGTCATGTAGACTTTTCCGCCGATTGCTTCCACGAGTTGACAATCATCTGTGAAATCAAGTCCGTGTTCCATCGAAAAATCAACTGCTTCAAAATAAAGCCGTTTCCGGAATACCTGCGGAGTCTGTGTGATGTAGAGGGATGGTCTGTGCGGAGTATCCGTGATTAAACCATCATCTACAATTTTGATAGTATCCTTGACAGGTACTCCCAAAGTCGCACCGCCGAATACTCTTGCATCCTTGATGACCTTTGCGATGTGTTCTGACTTCACAAGCGGTCTTGCACCGTCATGAATGGCGACATATTGTGTTTCCTTGCTGATGACTCTCAATCCCTGCATGACAGACTGTTGACGAGTGTCACCGCCTTCCACAATCTGGGAAAGCTTGGTAATGCCGATTGTTTCCGCTGTCTGACGGATGGGGTCGAAATTTTCCGGTTTTGTCACCACAATGATTTCTGCAATATCCTCACATTGTTCAAATGCAAGCATACTATACCCCACAACATTACTTTTTCCGAGGGGCATTAAAATTTTATTGATACCGCCCATTCGGGTGGCATTTCCGGCACATACCAGAATTACAGATGTATCAGCCATTTTTGAACTCCCTTTCTTGTAATACGTTTGTTATGAAATTCTCCATTTACTGTTAGTATCATTTCTCTCCATAAACTTCGATTTGACAAACTAATTCCTTTTTAAGTATACCATACATAACAGAGGATTGTCAAGAAAAAATCAGATACTGCGTGAAAGAAATTGTATCACCTGTTTCCCTTGTGTGAGGAACAGACAAACCACATACACTATAGCCCCCACAAATACCGCCCCAATAAATGCAATTCTCTGCGGTAACATCATGACAATTTTTCCGTAGCATAACCATGCAGAGACTCCGCACATGATACCGCCGTAACATTGTGCTGTCATTGCCCCAATTAAATGTAACGGTTCGCCCAATGTTTTCCGCAAGTGATATACTGCCAAAATCAGGATAACCAGATAACAGATACTGGTTGACATTCCAGCCCCTGCCGTGTAAAAATGCGGTATCAATACCAAATTCCCGACAAATTTCACTGCAACCCCGAACAGCATCACTTTCACCGGAATATCCGCCTTCCCGACTGCCTGCAATAAGCTGAACACTGGAAATGTCATGCAAAGGAAAATAATTCCAATTGCAAGATATTGCAGACTTTTCCACGAGGTTTCAATTTCGGCAATCTGTCCGGCAAATAAAAATTCAAGCGTTCCCTTTGAGAGGGCGAAAATCCCACATCCGGACGGTATCGCCACCAATCCAGTCAATAATAATACTTGCCTTGCATAGTCCGTGGCTTGTCTTTTGTCACCGCTTGCCCATGCCTGCGCCGTGCAGGGTAGTACTCCCTTTGCAAGCATATTCGTTAAGGACGGCACTAAATTGAACACCGTCACCGATAACCCCATAAATGACCCATATACAAACGCTGATGCATTTTCAAGGGGGATTTCTCTTGATAGATTCGCCCCCTGATAAAATGCAATGGGATTTTCTTCCAATTGTCTGGTGAATTGGCGCATGACCGTGAATAAGTCTATCAATGAAGTGAGATTCGTCACCAATGCCCCCAATGATACGGGTATCATGATTTTGAGTAATTCCCTCACGACTTCCCCAAAAGTTGGCAATGTCCCTGAAATGGTCTGCTGTTTCTCATGGAATGCGAACATACAGAGATACCCTGCCAATGTGGATAATGTCACCCCTGCAACTGCACCACAAGCTCCAGCGGATTCTGGATTCATCCCCATAAATTGGATTTGTTGAAACCAGTAACACCCCAATAACCCAAATATCAGCTTTGTCAATGCCTCGACTGCCTGAGAGACTGCGGTTGGTGTCATACAGCATAAGCCCTCATAATATCCACGCTCCACCGCTGTCAGGCAACAGAATAATATTGCTGGTGTCATGACTAACACAGCCGGATAGGCTTCCATGTTTCCAGTCGTGTGAATGGTGAATACCTTTGCACCAATGCAAGCAAAAATTGTGACAATGATTCCCACTGAAAAAAATAGCTTCCTTGCAATACTCCGGACGTATCGAGCCGAGTTCATGTTATTCATTCCGGCATAGGATGCCACCATTTTAGCGACTGCCGTCGAAAGCCCTGTCACAAATACGGCATATAATGGCAAAAACAGCCCATATGCACAGCTGAAATAGCCCATTCCCGTCCCACCTAAGACGGCGGTTAATGGCAATTTGAAAAATGCTCCTAAGATTTTGGCTAATAAGGCGGATACCGTCAACAACAGTGAACCTTTCAGAAAAGTTTGCTTTTTCATATTCTGCCCCTTTCTTGTCAAAGACTTTTTTCTGGAATTCTACAGAATATCGGAAATTAGTCTTGACATAATCGAAAATTTGTAGTAAAATAGGAATGTAGGTCTTTGAGACATACTATTATTGAATTCTATGTTAGAGGAATGAAATCTATGAATTATGTATTTTCTGAAAAAGTTTCTCACTTACAGGCATCTGCCATCCGTGAGATTCTGAAATTCACTTCTGACCCTGAGGTCATTTCATTTGCTGCCGGAAATCCCGCACCGGAAGCATTTCCGATTGAGACAGTCAAGCAGATTTCTGCAAAGTTATTTGAGGAAGACCCCATTTCCGTTTTGCAGTATGGCATTACAGAAGGCTATCTGCCTTTGCGCAATCTCATGAAGGAAAGAATGCAGGCACAGGGCAATTTCAAGCCGGAAACGGAAGATTTGATTATTACATCCGGCGCACAGCAAGTCATGGAACTGGCTTGTAAATCTCTCTGCAATGCAGGTGATACCTTGATTTGTGAAGCACCTAGTTTCATTGGTTCACTGAATGCATTCAAGTCCTATAATGTCAATCTCGTTGGCGTTCCGCTTGACGATGACGGCATGAACCCCGAAATTCTGGAAAAGACCCTGAAAGAAAATCCCAATACCAAATTGATTTACTTGATTCCTAATTTCCAGAATCCTACAGGTAAAACCACTACCCTTGCAAGACGAAAGGAAATTTACGCTCTTGCACAGAAATATAATACCATCATTCTGGAAGACAACCCCTATGGTGATTTGCGTTTTGCTGGTGAGGATGTTCCCACCATTAAGAGCCTTGACACAGATAACAGAGTCATTTATGCAGGTAGTTTCTCCAAAGTGCTTGCCCCCGGAATCCGTGTCGGTTATGGTATCGCTCCCAAAGAAGTTATCCAGAAAATGGTAGTCTGCAAACAGGTTTCAGACGTACAATCGAATAATTTCGGTCAGATGCTGGCTTATCATTTCGTGAAAGATACAGACTTTGACGGACATTTGAAAAATCTCCGTGCTATCTATAAGCAGAAAGCGGAACGCATGATGCATGGCATGGAAGAGCATTTTTCAAAGAATATCACATTCACACGTCCGGAAGGCGGTCTGTTCCTCTGGTGTACATTGCCGGAAGGAAATGACATGATGGGCTTCTGTAAAAGAGCAGTTGCAGAATATAAGATTGCACTTGTCCCCGGAAGTGCATTCATGGTATCTGAAAGTGATGTGACTTATTCATTCCGTATGAACTATTCAACGCCTACCGATGCAGACATTGACAAGGGTGTGGAAATTCTTGGCAAACTGACAAAGGAAATGTTTGGTTAAGAAAATTATAATAAAGAAGAAAGGAATTTAAGACTATGGCAGTAGTAAGACGTTCACCGCTTGACCCGTATCCGGTGACACCCAAATATTTACAAACGAGAAACAGTGCTTTGCATATTCCGCCGGCACAGTTTTCCAACATGAAATTTAAAGCTGATGAAGTGTATGGTGTTGTCATTGATATTCCAATGGGCGCAACCATCCTCGCAACAATGGTATGTTTCATCAATGGTGCTGCAAACCTCTATTTCAATAATGGCGGTGAATACACCGGAGCATCCACAAAATATAAGTCTGTTGTACAGGCTGCAAGAAATCTTGTTGTCAATGCCACTCCCCTGAAACAGTACGGAAAGAGAACTTCCAGTTTTCCGCTCCCTGTTAATGGCGTGCATTTCCTCTACCTCATGACAAAGAGAGGAATTTTCAAGACGGAAATTGACCCTCGTACCATCAGCCAACAACCCAACGAAAAAAGAGCCGTTTATTACCTCTATCAGCAGGTAATGGGTTCACTTCGCATGGCTCAATTGCGTGATGCAGAAGGTCTTCCGGAAAGCAGGAAACAGGCATGAGTGAACAGGTACAACAAGAAAAAAAACTGATTTTAAGCGGAATTCAGCCAACCGGAACATTCACTCTTGGTAATTATATTGGAGCTGTCAGAAATTGGCAGCCATTGCAGGAACAATATCGCTGTTTCTATTTCATTGCCGATGAACACGCAATTACTGTGAAAATTGAACCGGCTGAACTCCGCAAGAAGACACTGGAAGCTTATGCACAATTGTTAGCTTGTGGCATTGACCTTGAAAAATCGCTGGTATTTATTCAAAGTCATATTCCCACTCATGCAATGTTGGGCTGGGTGCTGAATTGTTCGACACAGTTCGGGGAACTTTCCAGAATGACCCAATTCAAGGACAAAAGCCAGAAACACCCTGATGATATTAACGCTGGTTTGTTTGATTATCCGGTTTTGATGGCAGCTGATATTCTGGTGTATAATGCTGACCTCGTTCCAGTTGGTGCAGACCAGACACAACATTTAGAATTAGCTCGAACCATTGCAAGACGTTTCAATTCTCGCTATGGTGAAACATTCAAGATTCCGGAGGGCTATGTTCCGCCTGTCGGTGCAAAGGTCATGAGCTTGCAAGAACCAACTAAGAAAATGTCAAAATCCGACACCAACCCTAATGCAGTGATTTTGATTCTGGACGACAAAGACACCATCATCCGCAAATTCAAGAGGGCTGTCACGGATTCTGAATCTGAAATTGTATTCCGTGAGGGCAAAGACGGCATCAATAACCTGTTGACAATTTATTCCGCTGTCACAGGGAAAACCATTGAAGAAGCTGTCAAGGAATTTGACGGTCAGGGCTATGGAACATTCAAGCTGGCTGTCGGTGAGGCTGTCGCTGACCACCTCGCCCCTGTCCGTGAAGAATATGCACGCTTAATCAAGGATAAGGCATACTTGAAAGAATGCTATACCAAATGCGGTGCTGAGGCTTTGCACTATTCGTTCCGGACACTGAATAAAGTCTATAAGAAAGTCGGGTTTATTCCGTCTGAAATCCGCTGAAACAGGGGGATGTCATGATAGAATACGAAATGAAAGACCGCTATACTATCGCCGATTTACAGGAAATTGTCAAATTGCTTCGTTCTCCTGAGGGCTGTCCTTGGGATAAAGAACAAAATCATACTTCTATCCGGAATGATTTCTTAGAAGAAGCCTATGAAGCAGTGGAAGCCATTGATTTGCTGGATATGCCGTTAATGCGTGAGGAATTGGGGGACGTGCTGTTACAGGTCGTTTTCCATTGTTCCCTTGCAGAGGATGAAAAGGCTTTCACTTTTGAGGATGTTTGCGACGAAATCTGCAAAAAGCTGATTATCCGTCATCCTCATGTATTCGGTGATGTGAAAGCAGAAGACACTGATACCGTTCTGAAAAATTGGGATGCTATCAAAAAAGAAACCAAAGGTCAGGAAACTTATGCGGATACGCTGGAAAGCGTTGCAAAGTCATTACCTGCCCTCGCTCGTGCGCAGAAAGTCGGGAAGCGTGCAGCCCGTGCCGGAATGGATTTCCGCACCGTGCAGGATGCATTCGACTGCGTACAATTGGAACATGATGAGCTGCAATCTGCCATTGCTGCCAATGATACAGCACTGACAGAAGAGGAACTGGGAGATTTGCTCTTTTCCTGTGTCAATACCGCTCGACATTTGGGCATTGATGCAGAACAGGCTTTAACCCGTTCCACCAATAAATTTATCCGCCGTTTTGCCGAAACTGAGCAGCTTGTAGCGCATGACGGAAAGGATATGCCACAACTTTCTATTGAAGAGCTGGACGAATACTGGAAACAAGTTAAGTCCACGCAAAAAAACAATCCATAAAACAGGAGGAAAAAACAATGACTAAATCTGAATTGATTGCTATGTATGCAAATGCCCGTGGTCGTAGAAAGAAGGATGCAGAAGAGGACGTGAATTTTATTTTCAATTCCATTCGTGATGCTCTTGCAAACGGTGATAAGGTCGTTTTGACTGGCTTTGGTACTTTTGACGTTCGTGACCGCAGTGAGAAGCGTTGCTTGAATCCTCGCACTCGTGAACCGATTCAGCTCCCTGCTGGAAAAGCTCCGGCTTTCAAGGCTGGCAGAGGTCTTAAGGAAGCTGTCAATCCTAAGAAAAATTGAGTAAGTTCGAAAGATTCTTTTCGATGAAGCATTTCCGAAAGAAATTCTATTCATGTATTGCCGTTTTGATGTTCCTGTGTCTTTCCGGTTGCGGAGAGATGCAGGAGCAAGAAACCGTATCTTCTGCGCCGACTGTATTCAGGACGTTTCCCATTATTGAAACGACTGAACCCATTCTCTACGAAACAGAGGAACTTTCCGCAGAAGATGCCACAACTCCTACCACTTGGCAGGAATTTTATCAAGCCTACCTTGAAAAGGTCAGAATCGAACAACCTGATTTGAAATTTACCTTGCTTGATATGGATGAAGACGACATTCCCGAACTCTGTTTTTATCAGGGGACTTGTGTGGATGTCTATTCCTATCAAAATGATACAATCATCTATGCATTCCGATTCCAGACCGATTATTATTCTTATGGATTCAGCTATAGACCCCATCAATGTATGGTTGCCACGCAACAAGGCTCTGTCATGGATGAGGGGACTTATACTTTGATTGAGGTATTTGAAGCCACGGATGAGGGATTTGTTCACTCCGGAAAATATGGCTTTTCCCATATGCCCCACACCATTGAAAGCTTACAACAACAGGGCTATTATACAGATGATGAGGAAATTTTAGAGGAGCTTGATGTCGATGAGGATACTGGCAGTTTCCTTGGAGATAGCTGGGTTTCTTATCAGGATTATGGAGACTCTGACATTCAAATCTATGAAATGACAGACGAAAATATTGCAATGCTTTTGGAAGAAGACTAAGGAGAATTTATGCGACTTGACAAATATCTGAAAAATTCACGGCTCATCAAACGGCGCACCATTGCAAATGAAGCCTGTGACGCTGGAAAAGTCCTCGTCAATGGAAAAGTTGCCCGTGCTTCCTATGATGTGAAAGAAAACGACGTAATAGAAATACAGATGGGCGCAAAGGCTGTGAAAGTGCGTGTATTGGTCGTTTCTGAACACGCTACCAAAGCTGATGCCGTCAATATGTATACTGTTATCGAATAAAAAAAGCGTTCCGCCCTTTCCGAAAGGCGGAACATTTTTATATTGTATCAATAATCCCTTAGTAAAATATTACTTGTCAATGCGGAAACTGCCGAACAATACCAATCTCTTCAACAATGCAAGGTCAATGACATTCACTTTACCATCACCATTGAGGTCAGAAATGATTCTGATTTCACGCTCATTGGGCTTTGCAAATTCATCGCTAGGTGTCTCAATGAGGTTCTTTTCTACACCAAGCAAGTACTTCTGCATACGGATAATATCTGCTACGTCAGTCGTACCGCTACAATTTACGTCACCAGCCTGATACAGCGGAACAAATGGCTCTTCTTCGCTAGTGGGTTCAGTGGTTGGCTCAGTGTCAGAACCACCCTTCGGAACAGCGTACAGACCATATGCGGTCAATTCGCTCATTGTGGCACTGACAAACAGGCTTGTTGCTGAATCGGGTTCATCCAAAGCGGAAACAAAATCATCATAGGTGAATGTCTTGACATAAGGTGTTTCGGTTTCGTCAGAACTTCCAACTCTGTTCCAATCGGAATCCTGAAGAACCAATTCAGGAGCATCATCAGAATCATACACAAGTACAAAATCATAATCTTCACTCATGTAATCTTTCCAGCCACTAACAACGAAATTATCCCAAGCACCAAGCTTTTTACCGGTTTCATTCTTGTAAAGCTCTACCCAATTTTCACCAATTGAAATATTCTTCCAATCAAATGCAGGCTTTACCAACACTTCATAGTCTTTCAGGGTGGACTGAACGCCATATACCTCCATCATAGCCTGTACAACGGGCTTCGCATTCGGATACCATGTATTGGTTGCACGGTACAGATAACCATGAGATTCACCGCCATTATTCAAAGCGTTGTTATCCCACAATACGCAAGGAATGCCGGCAGCCTTTGCTTTTGAAAGGTAGGACTTTGCCCAGTTGACACGAGATTCTGTATTATCGAAATCGGATGCACTGAATTCACCAATGATAATCGGTGCATTCTTTTCTTTTTGCATCTGGTCAAGACCATTGAAAAGATTGGTCAATGAGTATTCATAATCTTCACCGTATCCGCTTGCCCCCGGAAATTCGTGGTTTGCATAACTGCTGGTATCCATTGTAAAGAAATAGGGGGAATATGCGTGTACAGAAATTGCTACATTTCCGGCATTCTCCGGAATCTGGAGGTTCTTAATGGCGGTACTGTCAGAGGTTGCCACATATGCAGGCATCATGAGCAAACGTTCTTTGTTTGCAGATGAACCCTGACCACGGACAGTATCAGCAAAGACTTTATTTAAGTTGTTGATATACTGCCATGAATAGCCATTATCTCCGCTACCGTTGCCCCATTCGGAAACATTGGGATTTCCAGTCTGACGAGGTTCATTCATGCCCTCAAAAATCAAATGCTGGTCATAGTCTGCGAAAGTTTCAGATACCTGTGTCCAGATGTCTTCTAACTTTTCAGAAGCATCAGCATATGTTTCATCTGTGAACTGTGCCACATTGATGAAATCTTCATGATGTACATTCAGAATAATGAACATATCACGGTCATATGCATAGTCCACAACCTGCTTAACATAGTTCATCCACTGGTCATTGACAACATACATCTGAGAGCTTTCATCCCACTCTAACTTTTCGTACCACGTTACAGGGATACGAATGGTATTGAATCCGGCATCCTTGACAGTCTGCACCAATTCGGCAGTAGGTTCAGGCTGTCCCCATGCCTTGGCGAACTTTGCAGGATTAGCATTACTCTTGAAATTCGTATTACTGCATTCCAAAGTGTTGCCCAAATTCCAACCAATTACCATCTGGGAAGTAATTCCCTTTGCATCCAATCCGCTCAAACCTGCTGCGGATACTGTTGCCGGAAATGCTGACAACATTGAACCAGCCATAACAGCAGATGACAACGCAGCTGTCAACTTTCCGAAAAATCTCTTCTTCATAACAATTTCCCCCTAAAAAAATTTCGCCTGCCGGACATTTCAAGAGTGCAGTGAGAAATATCCGGCTCTCTTTATGAAAACGATTGGTTTCTGAGTTCAATTATACAATTATTTTCCCTCTTTGTCAATGCATTTTGTAAAAATTTCCGTTGAATTTGTTGTAAATTTTTTACGACAGAAAAAATGCTGAAACAAGTTTACAATTTATTCATATTTAAATATTTGTGCATCAGAAACATATTCAAAAAATTCTTGTTCCACAAAAAAGAGATAATATCCCTGCACCAATGTTCCACCATTATCATAAACTGTCAGGCAGTTATTGAAATCATAGGAAAGTTCTACACCATCCGTCATGCCTTCTGCACGGCTATAAACAATGACAGAGTCTTTTCCATTCCATTCCGTATTCAGTACATTTTGTACTTCGTTAGGAATAATCAATTTATCTTTATTTTCGGGGGTAATCCGGAAAAATGCATCCTTGACTCCTTCGGAAGCCTCCACGAATTGTTTTTGCATGGAAAAGATGTGAGAAAGTTCCGTATCCTTATGATAAATTGTCAAAGGATAGGGGACTTCATAGCCAACAAAGAATACATCTGCATATCTTCCAATTGTCCCATCATAGAGCTTATTCAAAATGGCTTCACTCTTGACATTCCCATTGCAAAGCACACGCACCCTAAGGGGCTTTTCACGGTTGACATCTTTTTCAATGGTTCGATATTCGTCAAAAATTTGCGGTTCGTCAGATTCCGGCGTATACAGGTAATATTTTGCACCCACCGGCACAACAAGAAAGTCATTTTGTCGCTCTTCCTCTGGAAAGAAATACAATCCAATCGGGTACGCTCCAGCAGTCCGGCGAATAGCAAAACTATTCACTTCTGGATTGTCAAGCCGTTTTTCTTCCACCTGTGAAAAAGTAATTTTCTCACAACTCTGTACTTTGGTAATGGTTGAGGAAGTGTTATTACTACCAGCTTCGGAATTGGAATAGGTGACTTCATACGTCATTTCGACAAAATCCCCTGCTTGAATGCCATAAGGCAAGACCTCTGTATTGATTCCATATGTTTCAGTTACTCCGTCATGTAAGCCATAACTCAAATTGGCAAGATAGGGATGTCCATTTTGCTGGTAACAGACTAATACATCTGTTCGCTTCATGGATTTGGGGGCATTTTTCGCCTGTTCAAAGCCCTCTGTGATGGTAGTGAAATCGGGTCTGACAACCAATATCACACGCAAAGCGACAACTGCTATCACTGCCAATACCAGCATCACAATCATACTACCCCATTGATGTTTTTTATTTTTCTCGTTACTCATTCATATCACCTAAATTTTAACTTATCCCAAAAGACCACTATTCAAAAGCCATTCTTTCGCCGTCAATAAGCTATCAAATGTTTTCCATGAAAGTGCATTCGTTTCCAAATTTGCCGGAATCTGGTCGGGAATCTGTATCGGGAAAATTCCGGAACGGTACGCACTGCGAATGCCATTCTTGGAATCTTCAAACGCTATGCAGACGGAATTGTCAAGCCCTAATGCTTTCATAGCCTTTTCATAGATTTCAGGGTCAGGCTTTCCCTTTGTCACCATATCACCAGTGACAACCACATCAAAATATTCCAACAGTCCAGCACGGCTTAATTCCTCCCGAACGGTGACTTCTCTTGTGGAACTTGCAACCGCTAATTTGATACCCTTATCTTTAAGCATCTGGAGAATTTCCTTTGCACCCTCTTTCACGGGAACACCGTCCGCTAATTCCTGTTTGGCTAATTGCCTTGCACGTCCTCTGAAACCATCATAATTGAAATCTGTCCCGAACCGTTTCAGGAAATACGCATGGTCTCCCTCTGCATTCAAGCCGACACAATGATAATAAGCATCTACTGCCTCAGGGAAATCATACTCTTTTCCGGCTTGTTCCCATGCGATTTTGACAATGCGCTCTGTATCAATTAAAAGCCCATCCATGTCGAATACTGCGCCTTGAATCCGCTTCGGACTTCCAAAGGGGTAAAGCCTTGTCCCCGGAAAATGTTGTTCGAATAAATCAAATAATATCCATTGGAAAGTATAGGGGATTACACAATGATGATTGAGCAAATCTTCCCATTCTTGGCGGTTTACCCATTTTGCAAGCTCCACTTCTTCTTTTTGTAAAGTCAATTCCTGATGAGAGTCAACAATTGACAACCAATAATCATCAAATCTATTATGTGTGCGGAATGTAAAAATTGGTTCAGTGTCAGAAAGGTCAATGTGAATTCCTAATTCTTCCAATACTTCACGTTCAGCGGCTGAACGGCTGGTATCTCCTGTCTGTGAGATGCCACCAACGGAAATATCCCACATTCCCGCCCAATTGGCTTTATCTTCTACACGTTTCTGAACTAACAGTCGCCCTTGCTGGTCAAATAATAACACATGAATCACAAGAATGTATTCCCCTGCGGAACGTTTTCCGCCACGAATCACTTTTTTTCCTGTCAAATTGCGGTGAATATCGTAAATATCCTGATATTCGGGCATGATAAAATTCCTCCTTTTCAATGCTGATATTCTCATTATAATTTATTTTTGGGAGAATGTCAACCACAAAATTGTTGAAAGTTTCAAAAATTTGTCAAAAGCTTGACATTTCCCTAATTTTGTGGTATGATATTGACAGAATCACATTATGAAAGGATGTGAACCCCTCATGAATTTATGTGCCGGACAATACCGCTATTTGCTTTGTATTTACCGCTTACATCGTGAAAAAGACCGTATCCGCTGTGTGGATATTGCCAACGATTTGGGCGTAACCCGTCCCAGTGTCAGCAAAATGATGAAATGCATGGTCAAAATGGAACTTGTGGAAGCGGATTACTGCGAATGTGTGCGCTTGACTCCTCATGGTCGGGAATTGGCAGAACAACTCAATATTGATTATGATATGACATATGCATTTTTCCGCCGGATTTTGCGCCTTTCCCCTTCCGAAGCGAAAGAACACGCTTTCTTATTCCTCTCCGATTTTCCGGAAAGCACCGTGAAAAAACTCAACGGCATTACCAGCCGTTCTATGGAACTCGCTCGAAAAAAACGTCATTCCCTTGATGAATCTGACAGCAAGGCTTGATTTGCTTTATTCTGTCAAGTTAGCGAATGCTAATTAAAATGTAAGAAGTCCCCCGACTTTTGGAAGGTCGGGGGATTTGGTTTTACACGTTGTAAATCATCTCGGAATAATCCGGAATGGGCCATACACTGCGTGGCATGATACGTTCAATGGTATCAGACAAAGTGCGCATACGTTCCATTTCGGGGAGTACCTTACTGCGGAAATATTTTGCCTGTGCTAAAATGTCCTTGATTTCACAAGCTTCATTCACCAACTGTTCCAATTCCTGAATGGAATCATAGAAAGCATCTGCGAGGTCAGTCAAACGCTCGTTCATTTTCTCTTCTGTGATAGCCGTTGAACCAGCCTGTTTCTTAGTAACAATTGCCTGACAGAGATTCTGTGTATATTCCAGCACAGCAGGAAGGAGCTGTTTCCTTGCCATCTGAATCATGGTACGAGCTTCAATTCTGCGGACTTTGGAATATTTCTCAAGGTGAATTTCGGTTCTCGCCTTGATTTCACCAGCGTTGAAAATGCCAAACTTGCTTAAAATTGCAACGTTCTTTTCGTCTGTGTAATGAGGCATACAATCGACTGTGGAGGGATAATTTGGCAGTCCACGTCTTTTGGCTTCCTGTACCCATTCATCAGAATAGCCGTCACCATTGAAAATGATTCTGCGGTGTTTGTGGAGGACTTCTTTCAAAAGTTCCTTGACTTCCTTTTCAAAGCCCTCTGTTCCTGCAAAGGGTTCTAATTTCTCCGTAAACCAGCTTAATTCTTCGCAGACAATCGCATTCAGCAGGAAGTTCGGGCAGGCGATATTGTCAGACGAACCAACCATTCTGAACTCAAAGCGATTGCCAGTAAAGGCGAATGGAGAAGTACGGTTTCTGTCGGTGGAATCTTTCGGGAAGGACGGCAGGGCATTGACACCGATTTCAAAAGTCCTTGTCTGTGTCTTGTAAACCGTTCCTTCTTCAATGGCTTTCAAGACGGCATCCAATTCCTCACCAAGGAACATGGAAATAATCGCCGGAGGTGCTTCATCTGCGCCAAGACGGTGGTCATTTCCGGCGGATGCAGCGGAAAGGCGCATTAAATCGGCATATTCATCCACACCCTTAATCAATGCACAGAGAATCGTCAAAAATTGCAGGTTCTCCATGGGAGTGTCCCCAGGGTCAAGAAGATTCTGACCGTCATTCGTGGACATTGACCAGTTGTTATGTTTCCCCGAACCGTTGACACCCTCGAAAGGCTTTTCATGTAACAGGCATACCAGACCATGACGGAGTGCAACCTTTTCCATGACTTCCATCGTCAATTCGTTCTGGTCTGTGCCAAGATTGGACGTTGTGAAAATGGGAGCCATTTCGTGCTGAGCAGGAGCAACTTCATTGTGTTTGGTTTTGGAGTAAATGCCCAACTTCCACAATTCCTCGTCAAGGTCTGCCATGAATGAAGCAATTCGTGGGCGGAGGTTTGCGAAATATTGGTCATCCATTTCCTGACCTTTGGGAGGTTTCGCACCAAATAACGTGCGCCCTGTCAAGATGAGGTCATCTCTCTGGTCGTAGGTTTTCTTGTCAATGATGAAATATTCCTGTTCTGCGCCTACCGTGGTTTTAACGCTGGTCACACGCTCATTCCCGAAGAGTTTCAGGAAACGGACGGCAACTTTGCTGAGGGCATCCATAGAACGCAGTAAGGGCGTTTTCTTGTCAAGGATTTCACCTGTATAGGAAACGAAAACAGTCGGGATGTATAAACTCCCCTCTTTCACAAAGCACCATGATGTGGGGTCCCATGCAGTATAGCCCCTTGCATTGCTGGTCTGACGTAATCCACCAGACGGGAAAGAGGATGCATCCGGTTCACCTTTGACAAGGGCTTTTCCAGAAAACTGCATGATTGCCATTCCGTTGGGAGTGGGTTCAATGAAAGAATCATGCTTTTCAGCGGTTGAACCTGTCATGGGCTGAAACCAGTGTGTATAATGGGTTGCACCCCGTTCAATTGCCCAGTCTTTCATGGCATTTGCAACAACTTCGGCTGTTTCCATGTCAAGGTTTTCGCCGTGTTCAATGATACGCATTAACTTTTTGTAAACATTTTTGGGGAGTCTCTGCTTCATGACTTCTGTATTAAAGACATTAGTCGCAAACATCTCCGGAACGCTCTTTTTTTCTGACATAATAACCTCCAAAATTAAAAAAACAAACTCAAATATTGATTTCGTGCTATGATACTATTATATCACAAAAATTTCAAAAGTCAAGTAATGTTATTCGGGAATCTCATACTTTCGCTTTCCAAATGATATTTTTTATCCCTGATTTCTTTTTTTACTTGCAATTGCCTTTGAACTGTGGTATAATTAGGGTATTACAAACATTCATGAAAGGAATCAAAAACTATGGCGAAAAAAAATAATGACGGCAAACCGTTTGAAATTCCCCGCCCCACATTCCCGAAAAAGGCGGTCATTACTGGCGGTATGCCCTACGGCAATAAAGAACTGCATTTCGGACACGTTGGCGGTATGCTGGTATTTGCGGACACGTTCGCACGGTTCATGCGTGACAGAATCGGTAAAGAAAATGTCATTTTTGTGACGGGTACAGACTGTTACGGTTCACCCATTGCAGAGGGTTGGCGAAAGAAAGTCGCTGACGGCGAATTTTCCGGCACTCTGGAGGAATTTGTGAATTTCAATCACGAAAAACAGAAAGATACCCTTGATAAATATGGCATTGCTCCGAATTTGTTTGCGGCTTCCGGTTTGGGACGTTCGAAAGAAATTCATGCAGAAGTTACAGATTGGTTTCTCCGTTCCCTCTACAACAAGGGACAATTGAACCGCATTACAACCATGCAATTCTTTGACGAAAAAGCAGGGGTATTCCTGAATGGTCGTCAGGTCGTCGGGAAGTGTCCTGTGGAGGGCTGTACCTCTGAAAAGGGCTATGCTGATGAATGTGACCTCGGTCATCAGTATATGCCGGAAAATTTAATCAATCCCATTAGTACTTTAACCGGCGAAACTCCCACCATGAAACCTGTCACAAACTGGTATTTCAAGCTTCGTGATTATGAACAACTCATGAAAGATTGGGTGGAACAACTCAAAAAAAGAAAGGACGTTCGCCCTGTTGTCTGGAAAACCATTGACGAATTTTTGAAACCACCTGTCATTTATATCAAGCGTGAATTTGAAGAGAAATATTTCTCCTTAAAAGATTCTATGCCGGAACACAATTATTTAGAAGAACAAAAAAAGCCTAGTTTTACGATTGAATTCAAGGAATTATCTGATTGTGACAAGGCTTGTAAGATTCTGACAGAAAATGGCATTCGTTACCGTACCGGAAAAACCCTCGTTCCGTTCCGTCTGACTGGTAACATTGAATGGGGTGTGCCTGCGCCTTCTCTGGAAGGGGAAGAGGGCTTGACGGTCTGGGTATGGCCTGAATCTTTGTGGGCTCCTATTTCCTTTACAGAAACTTATCTGGAGTCAATCGGTCATAACCGTGAAGAATGGAAAGAATACTGGTGCAGTAAAAATTCCAATGTTTACCAGTTCATTGGACAGGATAATATTTATTTCTATGGCATCGCTGAACCGGCTATGTGGATGGCTCAACAGGAATCCGATACCAAAACCGCTGAACCTGCGGAAGGTGAGTTACAGCTTCCTATTATCGTGGCAAATCATCACATTTTGTTCTTGGATAAAAAGGCATCCAGTTCAGGTGCAGTTAAGCCCCCAATGGCGGATGAACTCTTGAATTACTATACCCCTGAACAGCTCCGTATGCATTGGTTAGGGTTAGGATTGGGACAGCGTTCTGTTAGTTTCATGCCGAAGCCCTTCAATCCGAGTGCTGAACCTGATGAAGCTGACCCCGTTGTCAAGGATGGCTTGTTATTGTCAAATGTGTATAATCGTATGATTCGTACCGCATTTTACACCACACAGAAAGTATTTGACGGCATTTTACCAGTTGTCAAGCCCGAAGAAAAATTCTTGGAAGAGGCAAAAAAAGCCGTTTTGGAATATGAGCGTCATATGTCAAAATTCGCTTTCCATCAATGCACTTATGTACTTGACAGCTATATCAGAAACGGCAGCAAATATATGTCAAAGGCTGTCAAGCCGGACGAACAGTCCCCCGAAGAACTCGCTCAGGCATTGGCGAACCTGTTTTATATGATTCGCATTGCAGGGATTTTATTGCATCCGCTTGCACCGTTCGGCACGGAAAAACTGCGTGAATATTTGCAGGTAGATGAAAGAATTTGGTCTTGGGATACCATTCTTGAGCCGCTCAACTTCTTCACAAGCGAAAAGCATCAGCTGAAATTCCTCCCTCCCAGAACAGATTTCTTCACTCGTCATGAATCGCAGTTTGCAACCAATGAGGAATGATATTTCATCATCACGGAAATGAGGTGAATTTATGACGAATGTCGAAAAACTGACAAAAGCATTGCAAATTCTCACAACTGCCACTGTACCCTATATTCGTAAAGTCATGACAGAGGAATACCACGAAAAAGCATTTATGACCGTCCTGAAAAACCTTGAAAATACCAAATCTGTCATTATTTTCAAAGAGGGCGGAAGCTGGGATAATATGGACTTACAGGCGTGCTTGACCTTGATGGGGAAACAACGAAATTTATTTCAATTGAAAATGAAAAAAAGTTCTTTCTCCTACCATGCAAGGATGTTCTATTACCGTGATACTTTTGTTGCACATAACAGCAGTAAACCCCCGACAATCAGCAATGAAGATATTGTTACCTACATCAAAGAAATTGCTGTATTCTGTCACCCTATGGACAAACAGGCGGAAAAAGAAATTCTTGCAATCATTGCACCACCTTTACAAATTACCGACACTTTGACCTTGAAAGCAGGCGACAAAATACCGTTTCAAAATCATTTCAAGTTTTCAAAAGATGTTATTATCACAATGAAAATTGCTGGAAATTTACTTTGTAATTTTACTTGTTTCGCCTTGAATCAAAAAAATCTTCTTACCCATGACAAATACATGATATTTTATAATAATCTCATTTCTGAAAATCATGAGATTTCATTGCAGGAATCCCAAAATACAGCTGTTTTTACAATCAATTTCAGCAAATTTCCGGAGGAAATCCGTAAATTGAAGTTTGTTGTCAGCATTGACGACGAAGAAGGAAACATGAGAAAAATCGTTTCCCATTCTGTAAGCATCACACAAGAAGAAAAGCCCGCCATCAATTTGGAAGTTTCTGGAACAGCCTTTTCTAAGGATGATAAGTCCGCCGTTTCTCTGGAATTTTTCAGAAACGGCAAAATGTGGGAAATTTCTTCACCTGTTGCCGGTTCTCCGAATGAACTCGGAGATTATGTGGTAGAATTTGGCGAAACTTTGGTCTAAATTTCTCTTAAAAATTACCGTTGACGAATGATTTCGCTGGAAGTTTGCCAAGAAAAAATCTTGCAATTTTCTCTTGACAAATTCACGAAAATGTGATATTATATAAACAACAAGAGCATACCGATAGACGGTTGCTCCCTAAGATACGAAAAAGATTAGCCGCTTCTAGGTTGCACATGGGCGGCTACTTCTTTTTGTTGTGATGGTTAATATCAATCATGTATAGTAAGTTCGCAAGACCGACTGAAAAAATTCCAATTCGACAATTCTGTCAAGAAAAAATCTTGCAATTTTGACTTGACAAATCAAAAAATGACCGCCCTGGTTTCAGAGAATCGGGGCGGATTTATTTGTGAAAAATTCATATTGAGAAGCTGTCAACTCCGTGAACCGTAAATTGTTTTGTTCCCTTATCATATTTCATTATAATATCTAAGCCTAAATAATCGTCTTTGTAACCCAATGAAAGACCAATCAAAGCGATTTCCATTGAAAGTATTCCGTTTCCGAAATGGATGGAACTAATATACCATTCTCCGGTAAGGAGAGAACGCTTCGGGAACATATTTTCGGAATCATTGCACAAATCATCGTCATGGATATAATTGGTAATTTCCGTTTCTACTATCTCCATGATTTCACTTTGGTGATTCTGAAAGATTTCCTTTGTATGAGGGGTGTCAAAATCCATTTTGGGCTTGAACTGGTTTTGATAATCGGCATACTCATTGTTGGGATTTGGTTTTTGCATGAATATTTGTTGCAATTTCATTTGCTATTTCTCCCCGTATCAGGTATGCAATTCAATATCATGCCAATTGTTTTCTTCGGAAATGAGCCATTCAAGCCCTCTCCTGCGTTCATAAACCACTTCTTCATTCAGATTTCCGATAGAACAATTCTTGTCAATGTGCTTATGTTGGACACAAGCCCAATGATAACGATAATACAAGTCCAGCATATCTAAAACTTCCTCAATGTCACGGGGTTTGCACTGGCTCTTGAAACTTTCGTATGTTTCATAATCTGCAACCAGATGCACGGCTTTTTCACAATCACATATCTGGCTAGCGTCCTGAATGTCGTCAATCAATCCCAAAGCCCACACAAGCGACCAATAACATTCATATTCCCACATCACGTCAACTGCATCTTGTCGGCTGAACATTCCGCTGACAAGATGATTTTCTTTTTCGTTGAGACAATCGGACACACCATATTTTTTGAGCATATCCACAAAAAAGCCAATGTCTTTATAATTTTCTTCTGCGATTTCGCAAGCTATCTGTGTACAAATCAGAGAGGCAATTGCCCTTTTACAGATTTCGTCAAAGCTTTTCAGGGTGACTTCCTCCGCAGCTGGAAGCATGGGTAATCCTTCAAATATACCGATTCCCTGCGCCTTGATTTTGGTTTCAGAAAGGGCTTTTCGTTCCTGAGGTGTTTTCATGGCAACTCCTTTCAAGCGGTCAATTCGTCAATAGCAAGTTTCATTCTGGAAATAGATTCCTCTTTTCCGAACACTTCCATGAGTTCCGTAGCACCCCCAGGGGTGATGCCCTTTCTTGCAATGGCAATACGAACCGCCCACATGACAGCCCCTGCCTTTTTACCAGAATCAGCGGAATACTGTTTCAGCAATGCAAATAAACTGTCATTATCCCAATTTTCGGCACTTTCCAACAAGGGAAGGACTTCTTTCAGGGTTTCAAGGCAATTTTCGGGGTTGGTCTTGTTTTTCTTGTTGGTGTAGAGGTCGGAAGCCATAGCAAGGCGATTGATGACGAAATCCGCTTTTTCTGCGATTTCGCTAAACGTATCAATCCGAGTATGCAGGAGGACAGCTAATTTTTCAATATTCACATAATCCGGACAGATTTCTTTCAGAATAGGCAATGCTTTTTGGTTGTACTTATCATCAGGCAATTTCTTGATATATTCAGAATTGAACCATTTCAATTTCTCATAATCGAATACAGCCGGAGATTTACTCAATCCATCAATGGAGAAAGATTGTTTCAATTCGTCCATGGTGTAAAATTCCTGTGTGTCCTTGCTTGCCCATCCTAAAAGGGCAATATAATTCACAATGGCTTCCGGTAAATAGCCGTCATTCACCAAATCTTGGAAGCTAACAGCCCCGTGACGTTTGGAGAGTTTGGAAACATTGCCGTCTGCATCCTTGCCCATGAGTAATGGCAAATGCACATAATGCGGTCTTTCCCATCCAAATGCATCATATAATAAACAATATTTCGGGGTAGAAGTCAAGTATTCATTTCCTCTTACTACATGAGTAACCCCCATCAAGTAATCATCCACCACATGACAAAAATTATAAGTCGGGTAGCCGTCTGCTTTTATCATAATCTGGTCACGGAGTTCAGAATTTTCAATGCTCACTTCTCCATAAACCTCATCCACATAGGAAGTTGTTCCCTCATCGGGCATTCTCTGGCGGATAACATAGGGCTTTCCCTCTGCAAGATTCTGTTCGATTTCCTCAGCAGTGAGATTCCGGCAGTGACCATCATAGCCACCAATCCCAATATCATTTTTCAGAGATTCCAGTCTTTCAGGAGTACAGAAGCAGTAATAGGCATGACCGCTCTTGACGAGCTTTTCAGCATACTCTTTATAAATGGAGAGTCTTTCACTCTGCACATAGGGAGCGTGTTCACCGCCGACAACTGGTCCTTCATCCCATTCAATCCCAGTCATTTTGAGAGTTTGCAGAATCACATCTTCTGCACCTTCTACATGACGTACTTGGTCGGTGTCCTCAATGCGGAGGATGAATTTTCCCCCCTGTGACTTGGCAAGCAAGTAAGAATACAACGCTGTGCGCAGGTTTCCAATGTGCATAAATCCAGTTGGAGACGGCGCAAAACGTGTCACAATTGTTTCTGACATAAAATATCTTTCCTTTCGTTTTGTTTGGTGAAAACCACTCTTATTATAACACAATCAAAGGCATTTGACAAGGGGCATTTTTCCAAAATGTACAAAATTCTTTTCGAAAACGATTACTTTACATGACAGTAACAAAATAATTACAAAAAATATGAATTTCGGATTGACTTTTTGATGTGGATGTGTTACAATGAAATTATTAGCAAACTTTTCTTGATGGGAATTGATAACGGAGGTATACCATGAAATTTTCTGACGGTCTTTGGCTTAATAAAAAGGGGTATCAGGTATTCTATGCCACACAGGCTTATGAAATCTCCCATACAGAAAATACAATCTCCGTTTTTGCAACGACGAACCCCATCTATAATCGTGCTATGACATTAGGCGGTGTCACCCTTGAAATCACTTACACGGCGATTGCAAATGATACTATCAAGGTGAATATTGTGCATCATAAGGGCTTTGTGAAAAATCAGCCGAAATTTGAATTGCATGAGCCTGAACATTATCAAGCAATCATCCATGAAACAGATGACTTCATTGAAATGACCGCCGGAAAAACAAAAGTCCATATCCAAAAGGGGATGAATTGGGAGGTTGCATTCTCCTATGATGGAAAACGCTTGACAGGCGGTGCATGGCGTTCTACTTCCTACATTGAAGAAAATCAATTTTTGGCACAGGCAAGAATACAATTACAACGAGATAATCAATTTTTCAATGAACCCATAGACCCACGCACAACCTACACCCGTGAACAACTTACCCTTGATGTAGGGGAGTGTATTTATGGATTTGGGGAAAAATTTACCCCATTCGTCAAGAATGGTCAAAATGTCGAAATCTGGAATTCTGACGGCGGTACTTGTTCCGAACAAAGTTATAAAAGCATTCCCTTCTATATTTCGTCAAAGGGGTATGGTGTCTTTGTGAATAGTTCCGGAAAAGTAAGCTATGAAATCGCCTCGGATACGGTTTCAAAAGTTTCTATGACATTAGCCGGTGAGGAGTTAGAATACTATTTCTTTGGCGGTGAAAATCTGGAACAGGTACTCGTCAAGTATACGGACTTGACAGGAAAGCCGGCACTCCCTCCGGCGAAATCGTTCGGCTTGTGGCTGTCCACATCCTTCACAACGGATTACAACGAAGAGACTGTGAACCAATTCATTGACGGCATGGAAGAAAGAGACATTCCGCTGGATATGTTTCATTTTGATTGCTTCTGGATGAAAGGCTATGAGTGGACTAATTTCGAATGGGATGCGACGCAATTCCCTGACCCGCCCGCCATGCTGGAACGTCTGCACAAAAAGGGTTTGCATACCTGTGTATGGATTAACCCCTATATTTCACAGCGTTCAAAGCTATTTGATGAGGGCATGAAGAACGGCTATTTCATCCAAAATAAAGACGGTTCAATTTTTCAGACGGATTTGTGGCAACCTTCTATGGCAATTGTTGATTTCACTAACCCACAGGCTTGTAAGTGGTTCGGAAATCATATCCAAAGATTAGCCAAAATGGGAATTGATGCCATTAAAACCGATTTCGGTGAAAGAATCCCGACGGATGTTGTTTATTATGATGGTTCTGACCCTATCGCTATGCATAATTATTACACATATCTCTATAATAAAGTTGTATTTGAAGCCTTGGAAAGTGTCACCGGAAAAAATAAGGCGGTCTTATTTGCAAGGAGTGCAACGGCAGGCGGTCAAAAGTTTCCTGTCCATTGGGGTGGGGACTGTACCGCAGAATTTACCTCTATGGCGGAAACATTGAGAGGCGGTTTAAGCCTTTGTTCGTCTGGGTTCGGGTATTTCTCGCACGACATCGGCGGATTTGAACAGACTGCAACAGCAGACGTTTATAAGCGTTGGTGTGCATTTGGCTTGCTGTCAACACATTCCAGATTACATGGCTCAACCTCCTACCGTGTGCCGTGGGCTTATGAAGAAGATACTCCCGACAATCCGGAGAATGCTTGCGCTGTCCTGCGATTTTTCACAAAGCTGAAAGGCAAGCTCATGCCGTACCTCTTCGCACAGGCTGTCAAAACCCATGAAACTGGTATTCCCATGATGAGACCAATGGTTATGAGTTTCACTGATGACCCTGCTGTACCATATCTTGATAAGCAGTATATGTTAGGGGATAACCTCCTTTGTGCGCCTGTCATGAATGCAGAGGGAATTGTTGATATGTATTTACCTGATGGGATTTGGACGGATATTATCACAGGGGAAACCTATGAGGGCGGACGTTATGTGCGCAGAATATGCAGTTTCTTGGAAATGCCTGTCCTTGCAAGAGAGAATTCTATTGTTGTGTATGGGAATTTTCAAAAGGATATTGTTTATGATTACTTGCAAGATGCAGAAGCTGTGATTTATCACCTCAAAGATGGGAGTACCACTGCAACCAAAATTTATGATAGTGAGGCAAACCTCGCAATTGTTTTGACTGCATTCCGGAACGGTTCAACAATTACCATCACGACAACACCCACCCCAAAAACGTTTACAGTTTCCCTGTTTGGTTCTGACCAAAAAGCAACCCTTGGCGGAACTGTTACCACTGCTACCCTTGTGAAATAGCTATCATTCCAGAAAGGAAGTTTTATATATGGCAAATCAGACAGAATATCTGTGGAAAGACCGCAAACGTACATTTTTAGGTCTGCCTTGGTCATTTACTGTTTATTATTTAACCAAAACAAAACTCATTTGTCGGAGGGGATTTCTGAATATTGTGGAGGATGAAATCGACCTTTACAAAATTACAGATAAGAAGTTACTCCTTCCATTGGGTCAGAGAATGTTTGGCTGTGGAACAATTCATATTGATAGCCGTGATGTTTCCTTACCCAATTTTGATATGGGAAGCATTAAAAATCCTCGTGATGTCATGAATTTACTGGACGAATGTATTTCTGAACAGCGTGACCGTTATGGAATTCGTGGGCGTGACCTCTACGGCGCACCACAGCACCACCCTCACCCACATGATGATGGTTATGATTATGATGAGACTCATGACGACGATGATGATGACCAACCCTAATTTCAATCAGAAAGGAACTCTATCGCATGAATGTCACTCTTTATCCCCCGAAAGGGGTAGGGCTGGAAAGCCTGATTACTGAAAAAATATCCTGTTGGGAACGACTCCAAGCGGAAACAAGACCAATTTTTATTTATGGAATGGGTGACGGTGCAGCAAAGATTATGTCCGTCTTTCAGAAATATGGAATCACTGTCGCTGGTGTTTTCGCAAGTGATGAATTTGTCAGGGGGCATTCATTTGCTGGTTTCCATGTACACAAGCTTTCAGAAGTAGAAGAACTTACAGAAGATTTCGTCATTGTGTTGGCATTTGCAGCAGGGTATCCCTCACTGATTGATTATATCCGAACACTTGCCAAAAGACACACACTCTATGCACCAGATGTTCCGGTGATTGGTGGGGGGCTTTTCGATTATGAATACTGTATGGAACATTTACAGGAATTGAACGCCGTTTACCAAAGTCTTGCAGATGATGAATCCAGACGAGTCTATCTGAATGTCATTCAATATAAAATCAGCGGAAATATTCACTACCTTGATACCATTTCCGCTACGACGGAGGAAATTTACCGGAAAATTCTCCGTCCCACACGAAATGAAAATTTTGTCGATTTAGGGGCTTATAATGGGGATACTATCAGGGAATTGCTAAACTATACCAATATGAAATACCACAGCATTTATGCAGTTGAACCGGATAAACGGAATTTCAAAAAGCTGATGAAATTCATTGAAGCCGGAAATATGAGAAGAATCAATGCTTTTCATTGTGCTGCATGGTGTAAAGATACGGAATTGATGTTTCATTCCTGTTCGGGTCGTCAATCGTCATTGAGTACGGTGGGCGAAAGTTTACCGGCGAGAAGTGTCGATTCGTTGCTTGCAGGCGAGCCTGTTTCCTTCCTGAAAATGGATGTGGAAGGTTATGAGCGTGAAGCCTTATGGGGGGCTGCGAAATCGATTTACCACTATCAGCCGAAACTTGCAGTTTCACTTTATCACAGAAATCAAGATATTTTTGAACTGCCTTTATTGGTCAAACAGCTTAACCCTGATTATCAACTTTATATTCGCCATAGACTCTATATACCTGCATGGGAAACGAATCTCTATGCAATCAAAGAGTCATGATACAAACACTTAATTTTTAAAGGAGGATGATACCCATGGCACACTCACATAAAATTGCCGTTGCCTTATTACTTTCCATCTTAACTATTGGATGTGGTTCTTTCCCTTTGTCTGCTTCCGCTGAAGAAACGACTTCCAGCGGATTTGCCCTGACAGATGATTACAACGGATGGAAACTCCAGAATGGGAAACACTATTACTATTATAAGGACGGAACAAAGGCAGCGGGCGAAACAACGATTGATGGGACAACCTATTTATTTGGCTACAGTGGAGCTTTGAAAACAGACTGGCAAACCATTGACGGAAAACGCTACTACTTTGACCCTGCCACTGGTGAGCCTGTTTATGGCTGGATGAATTATTTCGACAACCAGTACTACATTTCCAAAGAAGAGGGAAAATTAACAGGTTCACAGCTGATTGATGGACAACTCTATCAATTTGAAGATGATGGAGAACTTGTGGGAACAATTTCCGCAACAGAACAACCCACTGAAACCACACCTTCCACCACTCCAGTACAAAGTCAATCTTCTGTTTCTGGATGGTATGAAGCAGAAGGCGGAAAGCTCTATTATGCTGAACCAACAACAGGTGAACCCCTGTTCGGCTTAGTCCATGTGGATGGAAAATTATACTACATCACGGAAGATGCCGGCTTGAACCATGGCGCAGTGATGGTTGACAATCAAATCTATGTATTCAGTACAGATACTGGTGCAGCTACCAGCAGTTGGTATTCTTGGAAGGGGAATTATTATTACTTCAATGCAGAAACCCTTTCCGCCCAAAAAGGCTTACTGCAATTGGAAGACAAAGTATATTATTTGTCAGAAGATGACGGACATATGTTGACTGGCTGGGTGAATGCAGACGGAAATCAATATTATTTTGGGTCTGATGGTGTTGCCCTGACAGGGTTGGTTCATATTGGGGAACAAAATTATTATTTTGCAGACAATGGAGAAATGCTTACTGGATTCCAGAATGTTGCTGGTGTTCCACGCTATTTCAATGAAGACGGAACAATGGTGACAGGCTGGCTCAATACAGAAGCTGGACGGTATTATTTTGACGAAACAGGTACACAATTATTCGAATTTCAGGATATTGATGGCATGACTTACTATTTCACTGATGGCGGTGAAACGGCTCATGGGTGGTATGAAATTTCAGGAGCTACCTACTATTTCAGTGAAAGCGGTTCTATGGCGGTTGGCTTGACAGACGTTGGAGCAGATACTTTCTACTTTGGCTCTGATGGCATTCTCCGTCAAGGATTGCAGGAAGTGAATGGAATGACTTATTATTTCCATGAAAATGGTGTTATGGCAAAAAGTGAAACGCTTGACATTGATGGTTATCATTACAGCTTTGATGCAGAAGGTTCACTTGACTTTAAATATAGTGATTCTGCCGTGATGCTGGATGTTGTTGATTTCAAGCAATTTGATACAGAATGGAAAAATACATCTTTAGGAAGTTCCACTATTGGAAGTATTGGCTGTCTTTTGACATCCATGTCCATGCTGGAATCTTACAAAACCAATACTGTGATTACTCCCCCTTCCATGAAAAACCTGATGCGGTTTACTTCCAGTGGTGCTTTGGCTGACTGGAATGACATTTCTAATATGGGGTATACAGTGGAAACTTACAATACAGGAATCAATCAAAATATCATGAAAACTATTTATTCTGCTTTGCTTGATAATCGCCCTGTGATGTTGGGAAGCAAGAAAGCAAACGGAAATCAGCACTATGTTGTTGTGACTGGTTATACAGAAACATCAACAGAATTCGCCCCTGAATATTTCTTAATTAACGACCCCGGCTCAAGTTGGAATCATTATCTTTCTGAACATCTTGCAAACTTCCCAACAGTTTACAAACTGGTTTATTAAAAAAATTGCTGCAATTCGAATGAATTGCAGCATTTTTGTATCAATTCCAAATTTTATAATGATTGTTGTTTGCTTTTGTTGTTGCAGTGGTAGCGGTTGTGGTGGTGGTTCTGGAAGTGGTTGTTCTTTTCTTGTTGGAAGGCATTGAGGTATATGTACTATCTGATGTTGTCATATTGGTACTTCCACTGGTAGCAGTATATACATTTCTATCCCAATTATAAGCAGTTGTAGTAGTAGTGGCACGAGTTGTATTGGTTGTTGTCTCAAAGAGTTTGGCAACCTTTCCATCTTTGTCGTCATAATCGAAGATATTGTACCAATTGTCTTTATCCGGTTCATAAATAGCCCATAAGCGGTCTTCATAGTAAAACCATACTTCATCATTATCTTGTTGTTCCATTGTGATAAGTTCATCAAGGGTTTTGCTCCGGCTGGGGACTGGAATTCTCCAACGGTGAGAAATCACATATTCTTTGATGGGGTCATCAATGGTAAAAATGGAAGAAAATGGGGTTGTTGTCATGGTAAAAATGACTTGTTTTTCTGTACCGGGGATAAGCTTTGTAATTTGTTCCGGTTCTTGGAAATTCGTCAACCCATAAATTCCTAATATCATCCATCCGGCAAATACCATAATCAGCATCGCAAATGAATTTTTTCGCACAATAAACAGAGCCATCATCATCCCCAAAAAACAAGCTGCCATACATACCAATGGTAATGTATACAAAGGAAGCGGATACCCCACACAAATACCACCTGTTTTTTCTAAAAGGTATAAAATTGCAGCAGCTATCAAGCCAAATACAGAAAATACGACTAATCCTAATGCAGTTCGCCTGATACTGCGTTCTTCCCTCTCTTCCAGTGCCTCCTCTTCTTCTTCTGACATATATTCATCACTATCATCATTTTTTTCATCATCAGGCAATGTTGCAGAAAGTTCAGTGTGTTCTTGTTTTGCTTCTGTCGGCATATCGAATACTCCTTTCTATGATTTGATTCCATGTTACAGCATAACACAAAAATGTCAAAAAGTCAAGGTCAAAACGGTGAACATATGATAACAATTTATGGAATCAATTTGAATTTTACTGTATAATTATATCTTACCATATTTTCCCCATAAAAGCAAGGGAGTACTTGACATTTTTACTAATTCTGTGTTATACTAAATAAAAATAATGATTGTGAGGTCTTTCAATAATGGAAAATCCTGAAAATTTGTTGATTCAGCCAACCCTTGACAGCAAAGAACTGCTTGCAATGGTTGCTGAAAAATGCGCTGGTGGAGAAATGCAGGGCGATTCTTTATGGTATCCGGAATACCGGTTAAGATTGAAATTGGCATTTGGACAGATGGCAAAAGCCAATCATATGTACCGTGTGCAGTTATTGTTTATCGTGCATCATCCTTGGTTTGATGAAGAATTAGTGGAATCTTGTGCAGGTGTGGGAAAAACACCGGATGAAGCCATGAAAAGGGGAACAGAAAATTTTTGTTCCGTGGTGTTTACTTTCCTTTTGGCGGCTTTCAAGTGTGATTCTGACAATTGGCTGACGGCTGATATTATGGGGAGAAAATGTGATTTCCGGATTCCCTGCACTCGTGCCAATATGCATATGGGAGATGGTGAAGGCGTTGACCTCTGGGAACTTGTCAAGGATGAAATGCCCCATTACTTAGGAACAAAACGCTGTTACTGGGTGAAATTGTTCTCCTCTTCTTTGAATGGTATTCCGAATTGTGAGGCAAGAATTAACGGCATTGTCTATCCTGATTTGACTGAAATTTTAGAAAAAGATGTAATTGAGCGAAATCATGCCGTTTCTGGGTTTTCTTCTGATAAGACATTTTTATTGCTTATCCAGAAAGAGGAAACTTATCAGGATTGCCCTTTCACAAAGCAGGAAGTCGGAGAATTGACATTCCGTGCCATTCGCCTTTATCAGAATATCAAGAGTGAATACACTGTGGAAAAAACAAATGCTATGATTCGTGAACTCGCTCCCAATGATTCTGTTGCAATGGAGGTGATTTCCTTCCTGCCGGAAATTTTCGCCCAAATGGTGGTACAATTCCGTGATAATGATACACTGATTCCGGTGGTCAATCGTGGAAAGCCTGAAATTCACCTGAAAAAGTCACAGGTGCGGACATATGGCTATATTGAAGATGCTGTGGAACAGTACCTCCGCAAACAACAGCCAGAGGAAGACGAAATTAAACAAATTCTTGCGATGAGTTCGAAATTCCATGCCATCAGTCAGGCAATTGAAAACGGTTCAAAAATCGAAAATCTCCGCTTGTCACAATTGGTTTATTTTGTCAATGAAAATTATGTTCCGTGGTAACTATCATCTACAAAATCTCATCTTGATGAAGGTGAGATTTTGTGCTTTTTCACGATTTTTACACATTTCGATAAAAAAAGCTTGATTTTTATTTGTAATCGTGGTATGATGTTATTGCAGCGATTTAGTGCATAAACACATAAAAGCTTTAAATCATAAAATTGTTATCTAGGAGGATGTTACAATGGAACGTAAAGGCAATTTAATGACGTACAGACCCGATATTCAGGTATTTGATGCGACAATCCGTGATGGTGGATTAGTCAATAATTTTCGTTTTACAGATGAATTTGTGAAGGCTCTCTATTTGGCGAATATTCGTGCTGGTGTAGATTATATGGAAATGGGTTACTTGGCAGATACTGACATTTTCAAGTTGGAAGATTTTGGCGACTGGAAATTCTGTAGAGAAGATTCTCTCCGCCGGATTGTTGGCGATAACCCTACAGATATGAAACTTTCTGTGATGGCTGACGTTGGCAGAACCAATCTCCAGCGGGATTTATTGCCGAAAGAAGAAAGTGTCATTGATATGGTGCGTGTGGCTACTTACATCAATACCATGCCGGCGGCTATCGATATGATTGAATATGCTGCCTCTAAGGGCTATGAAACAACCTGCAATATTATGGCGATTTCTAAGGCGAATACCCCTGACATTCAGGAAGCTTTAGCATTGTTGGCAAAATCTCCCATTAAAGCCGTTTACATTGTGGATAGCTACGGCGCATTATTCCCCGAACAAATTCAGCAATTGACGAATATGTACTTGGAAGTAATGGAACCCGTTGGAAAGCAAGTCGGCATTCATGCACATGATAACCAGAAAATGGCTTTTGCGAATACCATTGAAGCTTGTTCCAGAGGTGCAAGTTTGCTGGATGCGACTGTTGGAAGCATGGGACGTGGTGCAGGTAACTGCGGTATGGAATTGTTACTCGGTTTCCTGAAAAATCCGAAATATAACATCACTCCGATTCTGCGTTTCTATGAAGAATATATTCTCAAGCTCAAAGAAGAGGGCTTGAAATGGGGCTATGATGTACAGTACCTTCTCACTGGCAAGATGAATTTGCATCCCTCTTCTGCAATCGCTTTCACCAAAGAGGACAGAAAAGACTTTTCTAATTTCTATCATCAGCTCTTTGACCTTGACTAATTGAGAAATAATTTTGCTAAAACCGCCTTAATTTTTGAAGTTAGGGCGGTTTTCGTGTGAAAATCAATATTATTTTTACAAAAAATTGTAATTTCTTGTATTTTCTGTCACAAAAAATACTTGCTTTTTTCATATATATATGTTATAATAAAATTGCTATGATATTTTGAAAATTCAATCATAAGGAGCTGAAAGCCATGAACTATCAGGAAGCAAAAGCAAAATTGGAATCCCTTGGACAAACTCATCTTCTGCGGTGGTATGATGAACTTGGTGATATGGAACAAGATGCACTACTTTCACAGATTGAAGCACTTGACCCCAATTTGCTGGAGGTATTCAAAAATTACAGTAAATCCGAAGAAAATACACGTGGTGTCATTGAACCCCTTGGAGCTTTGACAATGGAAGATATTGCCGAAAACAAAGAGCGTTTTGAATTGGCAGGTTTGGAAGCCATTCAGCAGGGAAAAGTGGGGGCGGTTCTTCTTGCCGGCGGAATGGGGACACGTCTGGGATTTGATAAGCCCAAAGGAATGTATGATATTGGTATCACGCATCCACTTTATATTTTTGAGTGCCTGATTCACAACTTGATGGAAGTTGTTGACAGGGCTGGTACATTTGTACCACTTTTCATCATGACCAGTGAAAAAAATGACGAGGATACAAGAGAATTTTTGGAAGAGCAAAAATATTTTGGCTATAACCCTGAATACATTCATTTCTTTGTACAGGATATGGCAGCAGCAGTGGATAAAAATGGTCAAATTTTGCTGGAAGAAAAAGGAAGAATTGCGACTTCTCCCAATGGAAATGGCGGATGGTTCTCCTCTATGGTAAAAGCTGGTTATCTGGCAATGTTACAGCGTGAAGGCATTGAATGGCTGAATATTTTTGCTGTGGATAATGTATTACAGAGAATCGCTGACCCTTGCTTTATTGGTGCAACAATTCTTTCCGGCAGTCAATCCGGTTCAAAGGTGGTTGCAAAGGCTAACCCTCAGGAGCGTGTTGGAGTGCTTTGCTTGGAAGATGGCAAACCCTCTATTGTGGAATATTACGAAATGACTGACGAAATGATTACACGCAGAGAACCCAACGGAAAACTTTCCTATAACTATGGTGTTACCCTGAATTATTTATTCCAAACCAACAAATTGACAGATATGTTAAATGATACACTCCCTGTACATGTAGTAAATAAGAAAGTCCCCTATATTGATGAAAATGGTGAACTGGTAAAACCGACTGAACCCAATGCCTACAAATTTGAAACTTTGGTTTTGGATATGATTCATTTACATGATTCTTGTCTTTCCTATGAAGTGAAAAGAGATTATGAATTTGCACCGATTAAGAATGCTGAGGGTGTCGATTCTGTTGTAACGGCAAGGGAATTGCTCCAAAAAAATGGTGTCACAATATAAATGGATAAAAAATATGCTGCTGCACTTGCGCATGTACCGGTTTTTGCAGAAGCAGCGGAACAGATTGTGCTGGAAAGTTCAGACCGCTTTTCTGAACTCACAGCACAAGTCACAGCACCGGTATTATTTTCTTATGTATGGAATGTTTTGGTACAAGCGGAAAGAATGGGATTGAAACGGCTTTATTTTCTTTCAAGAGATGGGTATTTACCGTTTGAAATTGCGAAAGAAATCGCAAAAGTTTGTGCTGTCTCTGTCGAATTAAAGTATTTATACGGTTCTCGTGCGGCTTTACGTCTACCCTGTGTACATAGGATTGACAAAGAAGATGGAATGTCCTTACTATTATATCGTGGCTCAAAACAAACGTTACAGCACATCCTCAACCGTGCATTGATTACCAATGAAGAGCGCAAACGAATTTGCGAGGAAATTGATTTTCCGGAAAGACTTTCTGAAAAAAAGCTTTCCTATCGGGAATATCATGAGCTTTGCACGCTTTTAAGGAATTCCATTCAATTCCGTGAAGCATCTCTATTGCATTCTCGTGAAGCGTATACAACCGCCTGCGGATATTTTGAACAGGAAGGATTGACAGAGGGTGTTCCCTTTGGAATTGTGGATATTGGCTGGACAACGGAAATTCAGCACAGTCTCCGGCAATTGCTTGACGGCATTCCCCCCATTACAGGCTTTTATTTTGGTCTGACAGAAACCACGGGCGCAGCAGATGGCGTTTACAATACATGGTACTTTTCCCCTGAAAGCAATTTACGCTTGCAAACAAGATTCAGCAGGAGTCTTTTCACAAGTATCTGCAATGCGCCTCATAGTATGACAATTGGATACCAAGAAAAGAACGGGCGTTTCCTCCCTGTTCTGCAATCTGATACAGAAAAAGTGAACCCCATCTTTCAAACACAAATGAAAATTTGCCGGAAATTTTCTGCTGAATGTGCTGGAAAAATTCGATATGGTCACTTTGATAAGAATATTCATCGTGAAATGTGTATCTGGCTTTTGACTGCATTGATGTACCGTCCTACCAAGGAAGAAGCGGAATTATTTGGAATGTTGCCTTGTCGGGATGCGGATTCTTTAGTCACGGAAGAGGAAGTTTTGAAAGAGCATTTGTTTTTTCACCGTTCCTTACATTATCTCCGAAAAGAAGACAATCCCTCAACATTGCCTTGGAGCTATGGCTCACTTGCTGTCAGCAATCTTCCTATGCAAATTCTCCGTCGTTCTGCACTTCGACATGAAGAAATCATGTATTACTTGCTTCGACAAATTCATAATAGATGAATTCTTTGTCCTTGACATCCAATTCACATTTTTCACTAAAAAAATTCAGCAGACCCCTTGACAAATCCGAAAAATTGTGCTATGATGATATAAAGCGTTGATGGAGATGTCACTGCAATACGCATATCTTACAGAGAGCTGTCACCGATGGGCTGAAAATGGCAGCAGGGTATTTTGCAAGTGTCGACCGCTCCGGAGTCTGTTCAATACACAGCGCATAACCAGCGTTAAAGGGTTTGAATGAGATGTGCAGTTTGCACATGAATTCGGGTGGAATCACGGTGTTATATCGTCCCGAAACTGCGGAGAAGTCCGGAGTTTCGGGACTTTTTGCATAAAATGATACAACAAAGGAGAATGAATGATGATTCAGTTGAAATTGAAAGATGGCTCAATCCGTGAAGTAGAAGAGAATATTTCCGCTGCGGAAGTCATTAAGGGTATTGGCATGGGGCTTTATAAAGCTGCATGTTGTGTGAAAATTGATGGTGTAGTCTGTGACTTGCGCACGGTTCTGACAAAGGATTGTACTTTTGAGGTGTTGACATTTGACGACCCAGACGGACAGAAGACGTTTTGGCACTCTGCCTCCCATATTTTGGCACAAGCTGTCAAGAGACTGTACCCCAATACGAAGCTTGCCATTGGTCCAGCCATTGACGGCGGTTTCTATTATGACTTTGATGTAGAGCAACCCTTTACTCCGGAAGAACTCACTAAAATTGAAGCCGAAATGAAGAAGATTGTCAAGGAAAAGCTCCCGATTGAGCAGTTTTATCTGTCCCCAGAAGAAGCTCTTGCAAAATTGAAGGAAATGGACGAACCCTACAAAGTTGAACTTTGTGAAGAACACGCAGGGAAGGGCGAACCAATTTCTTTCTATCAGCAGGGTGATTTTGTAGACCTCTGTGCAGGACCTCACCTCATGACAACCGAACCTGTGAAGGCTTTCAAACTCCTTTCATGTACTGGTGCATATTGGAGGGGTTCAGAAAAAAATAAGGTGCTTTCTCGTATCTATGGTACGGCATACCCCAAGGCTGCACAGCTTGATGAAGAACTGAAACGCCGTGAAGGAGCGAAACTCCGTGACCATAATAAAATTGGACGTGACCTCGAATATTTCACAACAGTAGATACAATCGGTCAAGGCTTGCCAGTACTGCTTCCCAAGGGTGCTAGAGTGGTTCAGCTCCTTCAAAGATGGGTAGAAGACTATGAACAGGCACACGGATGCTTATTGACAAAAACACCGCTTTTTGCAAAGCGTGAATTTTACAAAATTTCCGGACATTGGGAACATTATCGTGATGGTATGTTTATTATTGGCGACCCTGATGACGAATCTAAGGAATGCTTTGCACTCCGTCCCATGACTTGCCCTTTCCAGTATCAAGTATACCTCAATAAGCAACGTTCTTATCGTGATTTGCCAATGAGATTAACGGAAACTTCTACATTGTTCAGAAATGAAGATTCCGGCGAAATGCATGGTTTAATCCGTGTTCGTCAGTTCACGATTTCCGAAGGACATTATATTCTCCGTCCTGACCAGCTGGAAGAAGAATTCAAGGGTTGTCTGGAATTTGTGAGATATTTCCTTGATACAGTTGGGTTGCTGGAGAGTTGTACTTATCGCTTCTCACAATGGGACCCTGCTAACCCCAAAAATAAGTACGAAGGTACAAAGGAACAGTGGGATGAAGCACAGCGTGTCATGGGTGAAATCCTTGACCATCTGGGGCTTGAATATGAAGTCGGCATTGATGAGGCTGCTTTCTATGGTCCTAAACTCGACATTCAGTATAAGAACGTTTATGGCAAGGAAGATACCCTTGTTACCATCCAGATTGATATGCTCCTTGCGAAACGTTTCGGCATGGAATATATTGACAAAGATGGTTCGAAGAAAACTCCCTATATTATCCATAGAACTTCTTTAGGATGCTTTGAGCGTACACTGGCTTATATGTTGGAGCATTTTGCAGGTGCATTACCGTTGTGGATTGCTCCGGAACAGGTGAAAATTATTCCGATTGCAGACCGTCATTTAGATTGGGCGAATGAAGTTCGTGAACAATTGACAAATGCTGGTATTCGTTGTTCCATTGATGGACGTGCTGAGAAGATGGGCAAAAAGATTCGTGAAGCAACGCTTGATAAAATCCCTTATATGTTGACAGTTGGCGACAATGAAGTCAATGACAAGACCGTTTCTGTTCGTACTCGTAAGGGTGACAATCTGGGTGTTATGCCGATGGAGGAATTACTCTCCAAACTCCTCACAGAGATTGCAACCAAGGCAAAGTAATGACAAAACAAGAATGGGACTGCTACCATTAAATTGGAGCAGTCCCATTTTTTTTGAAATGTCATCAATCACCAAAAGAAATGCCAAGGTCACGGGCTGTCTGAACGTGCTGACCATCAGGGTCAACAAGCTTTTTCTTGCCTGCAATGTCTTCCAGCTTATTGGCTGTGACTTTTCCATCAACCATTGCAACCGTGCGCCCAAATTTACCATCTGCAATGAGTTTCGCAGCATAAACACCGAATTGAGTTGCAAGCAGTCTATCATAAGCACTAGGAGTACCACCACGGAGCATATGCCCTGGAACACATACACGAGCTTCAATGCCGGTATTCTTTTGAATCTGTGCAGCAATTCTAGCAGTATCATTGCCATTTTCAGCGTGGTATTGTTCACGTTGTTTTTTCTTGAGTTTTGCAATTTCGATATTATTGACACCTTCAGCGACAGCAAGAATGGAGAATGTCTTTCCCTTCTGCGCTCTCTTGACAACGGCATCACAAACCTTATCAATATCATATGGAATTTCGGGCAGCAGAATAATATCCGCACCGCCTGCGATACCTGCATAAAGGGTGAGCCATCCAGCCTTATTTCCCATAATTTCACAAACGATAATTCTGGAATGGCTTGCGGCTGTAGTATGCAGTCTGTCAAGGGCATCTGTGGCAATGTCTACCGCAGTATGGAAACCAAATGTTACATCTGTCCCATAAAGGTCATTATCAATAGTTTTCGGTAGCCCAATAACATTCAATCCGGCATTTGCAAGAAGATTTGAGGTTTTGTGAGTACCATTTCCGCCAAGAGTCAACAGGCAGTCAAGATTCTGTTTGTGGTAGGTGTCAACCATGTTCTTCACTTTGTCGATATTATCATCACCAATGACCGTCATCATCTTAAACGGCTGACGCTTTGTGCCGAGGATAGTACCGCCCTGTGTGAGAATGCCGGAAAATTCAGATGGTTGCATATCTCTGCAAAGTCCGTGAATCAATCCATAATAGCCGTTGGAAATGCCGACAATCTGAATATTGTCTTCTCCAAAACGCTCATAACAAGCTTTCACCACACCACGGATAGTCGCATTCAATCCAGGGCAGTCGCCACCGCTGGTCAGAATACCAATTCTTTTTTTGCTCATTTTTAGTTTCCTCCTTTAATATTGGAATATAGTTTTCATTAAAAGCCAATTGCCCAAAGTACCGAGAAATAATGCATGATACTCCCAGCAACGACAAATAAGTGCCAGATAGAATGAAAATAACGTACTTTCTTTTTTACATAAAAGATACAGCCCAATGAGTACAATACACCGCCAACCACTAAGAGAATCAGGCTAGATTTCGGCATACCGTCCTTTAATGGCTTGATAGCGAATACAATCCCCCAACCCATCAAAATATAACAGATGGTGGAAATTTTACGGAATTTATCCAGATTGACCGAACTCAACACAATTCCAACAATTGCCGCCGCCCATATCACCCCGAAAATTGTCCAGCCCATCCATTTGGGTTCAATGCAACAAAGGGTATAGGGGGTATATGTTCCGGCAATCAATAGAAAAATGGTGTTATGGTCCATAATCTGTAGAATTTTTTTCGCTTTTCGATTCGTGATAGCGTGATAGAGTGTTGACATCAAATACAGAATAATCAATGATGCCCCAAAAATGGAAGCAGATACCACTTCAATAGCACTCCTGTTTTGTGCTGAAAATGCAATCAATACCGCAGTTCCGGCAATCGCCAATAATGCCCCAATTCCATGGGAAACAGAATTAAAAATTTCTTCTCCAGTGGTATAGGGTTTTGGCTGTCGCAGTATCACACGCATATCAGGAAATCTCCTTTCCGTAGGTGTTAATTTCGAGTCGCTTCTGGAAATCATGCGCATTCATAGGCTTTCCGTAAAGATACCCTTGAATATAATCACATCCCATTTCTTCCAAGATTTTGGATTGTCCTTCATATTCAACACCCTCTGCAATGGTTTCAATTTCCATCGAACGAGCGATTTTGATAACAGCAGATACAATTTCCTGAGCGACTTTATCCGTTTCAATTTCGATAATGAAAGAACGGTCTAATTTCAGCAAGGTCAAAGGCAATAACTGAATATAGCTCAATGAAGAATATCCTGTTCCAAAGTCATCCATTGCAAGCAGAATGCCTTTTTCACGGAGCGAATTCATTTGCTGGACAGTATAGTTAATATCGCCCAATGCCAGACGTTCTGTCAATTCCAATTCAAGCCATTTCGGCTCAAGTCCGAATTTATTCAACTGCCCCATTACAACATCACACACATCAGCCTGATAAAAGTCACCAGATGCAAAGTTGATGGACATGACAATTGGAGTAAGCCCCATTTTTTGCCATTTTGCAGTTTGTTCCACAGCTTCACACAAAACAAAGTTACTGATTTTGGAAATCATGCCGGTTTTTTCTGCAATCGGAATGAATACATTCGGGGAAATCATAGTGCCATCCGGCTTAATCCAACGAATGAGGGCTTCCGCACCCATAATATGCTTTTCGGGGTCTTTGAGGTCAACTTTTGGCTGGTAATAGAGTTGCAAGTGTCTCTGTTCAATTGCATTAGCAAGCTCTTTTTCCATCTCGCTTTGGTTCATGATTTCTTCATGCATATTAGCATCATAGCCCATCATGTAAGAAATTTCACTCTTACCCATAGCAAGCGCAAATTCAGCGTGTTCTACTACTTCATGGAAATTCTTACCATCTTGTGGTAATTTCGCAAAACCAGCAGAACAAGTGAGAGAAAACTGTCTGAAATCGTTGGTTTCCATGACTTCAATTTCACTGCGGATTTGTTCAAGAATACGAACAGGCATTTCATCATCCCCATGGACAGAGGGGTCATACAACACAATGACAAAATTATCTGCACTGATACGGGCAGCAAATCCGCCATTGACAGTATATTTACAAAGGATATGCGCAAAATCTTTCAGCACCTTGTCACCGTTTTCATATCCATAAGAATCATTGATAATATGGAAACGGTCAATATCCAATACCATCACCCAATAAGCTTGCTGAATATCTTCACATTGCTGATATAATTCTTCCCCATCACTCATCAATTTATTACGGTTATAAATTTCGGTGATTTCATCCATATAGGCGAGTTTCTCAATGTAAGCATCTTTCGCCTTTTCGGAGGTAATATCAATCAATGCACCACCAACCAACGGCATACCACTGGGAGAAAGCAAATTTTCATGATAATGGTAAGCATACCAAATATAATGCTTATCGTTGTTGGCACTGATTCGGAGTTCCATCATGCGGGCATGAGTGGTTGCATTTGCATCAGGTTTGGTTTCTGCAATTTTCCGCAAGTAATCATTGAATTTTACTCTGTCATCAGGATGCAATTTATTATGAAAATCTGCAAATGTAATGCGATTTTCTTCAATGCCAAGAAATGCTTTTGCTTCATCAGAAACATAATATTCCGGTTTCATTGTTTCACAAAGTAAAATACCAATTCCGGAAAGTCTCATGGAAATCTGATAGCGGTTTTGTGAAGAGGCAAGATTTTGCGCATAGGCAGAAAGTTCCTGTGCAGTCTCTTCCAATTCTGTCGTTTCGAAGCCAATGGAGAGGTAAAGGGAAGCTTTGGAGCTTTCCATCAATGCAGAAGTCGTCCAGCTGATATAACGCTTTTTTCCCTCTTTGGTTTCAACACCGCTGTCATAGCTTGTCCCTTCCAAGGTTTCCGCTGCTTCTTTTGGGCTGATACCGATTTTATGGAAGAAACTCCCCAACAAAACGGCACTGTCTCCCATCTGCTCATGACTGTCGATTCCAAGAACTTCATTCATCGGCTCATTGGTGTAGAGGGTTTCGAGGTCATCTGACCAAATAAAAGCAGGCGCATCAATGGAGCGCACCATTTCACAAATGCGGTCAATATCTACAGAACTATGCTGACTCTGATAATATCGAACGGCTACAACCATCCCAAGAGTAATAACAATCAGTACAAAAATATACAATCGTAGTGCAAACATAGATTGTTCAGGATAGGTTTCCGCCATAAACAAAACCCATAAGGAAAGTGCTGCAAATAATGCCTCTATCCATAGAATCAAATTTTTATTCATACTTGATACACTGGCGGCACAGTGTCCCCCTCTCATACAAGGTTTTTCATATTAGTTACAGAAATTCGCCGCTGAAATGTCTGCATAATAATGATACTATTATTATAACTCTTTTTGGATAAATTGTCAATGGATTCTGTTAAATTTCCCAGAGCTTCCTCATGAAAAATTCACAAAAATATGTTACAATTGACTAAAAAAGTAAAAAAGAAGCCGTAAAGCGGTCATGTTTTCGGTCATTGTTCCAAAAAATTCCCCTGCATCCATTCCGGATACAGGGGAAACATTTTCACGCAATTAACCGAGAACAACAACCACTTCATGAACTCCGCCATCAGAAGCAGGAATGACATTACCTTCAATTGCATTCCCATCCACTGTCACAGACTTCACGCCCTTGCAAACGTGATTGGGGTTTTCCACTGTGATATTGTAAGTAGCACCACGGAATTGACGAGTAGCCTTGAAACCATCCCATTCATGCGGAATAGAGGGGTCAACCTTCAAGCCGTCAAAATCGGGCTGTACACCAATGATGTACTGAGAAATAGCAACCATATTCCATGCAGCTGTACCAGTCAACCAGCTATTCTTTCCTTCACCGAAACGGCTTGCATCCTTGCCGGCAACCATCTGACCATATACATAGGGTTCAGTCTTATGCAGGTCAGAAATTTCCTCATTGAATGCAGGAGCGATTTCGCTGTAATACTTGAATGCTTGGTCGCCCTTACCAGCATAAGCAGCAGCACAGATAATCCATGCATTGTTATGGGTAAAGATACCAGCATTTTCCTTATATCCTCCGGGGTAGGTGGAAATTTCACCATACTGAATGTAATACTTTGTGAAAGCAGGATTATTCAGGACAAGACCATACTGTGTATTGAGGTACTTGTCAATTGCTTCGAGGGTCTTCACGTCTGCGCCTTCATCCTTGCCGATTTCGGACATAATCGCAAAGCCCTGCGGTTCAATGAAGATTTTACCTTCTTCATTTTCCTTGCTTCCCATTTTCTTACCTTCTGCATCATAAGCACGGATGAACCAATCACCATCAAATGCAGACTTCATAACATTTGCTTTCATCTTGTCAATTTCAGCCTGAGCCTTTTCAGCCTCTGCATCCTTGCCGAGATGTTTCAGAATGCCAACGTATGTAGGACCTGCATAAGTGAACAGAGTAGCCACCATGACAGATTCAGCAATCTTAGAATAACCACCTTCTGCGGCAAACTTCGGGTTAGTATAAGTCTGGAAACTTTCACCAGGGGTATCAGAATAACAAGACAGATTGATGCAGTCATTCCAGTCGGCACGCATTGCCAATGGCAATCCATGAGGGCCGAGATTATTCACGATATGATAGAAGGATACATCTAAATGCTGGAGCATGGGCTGTGCTTTGCTTGCATCATTATCATAAGGAACTTGCTCATCTAAAATAGACCAGTCGCCTGTTTCCTTGATGTACGCACCAACAGAGAGAATCATCCACAGTGGGTCATCAGAGAAGTCACCGCCAATATCAGAGTTGCCCTTCTTCGTCAATGGCTGATACTGGTGATAGCATCCGCCGTCTTCCAACTGGGTAGAAGCCAAGTCAATGAGACGCTCTCTAGCTCTATCCGGAATCTGGTGTACAAAGCCCAAAATATCCTGATTGGAGTCACGGAAGCCCATACCTCTGCCGATACCGCTTTCAAAATAGGAAGCAGAACGAGACAGATTGAATGTTACCATACACTGATACTGATTCCAGATATTTACCATGCGGTTGACCTTGTCATTCGGTGTATCAACATTGAAGATGCCAAGAAGCTTATCCCAAGTTGCACGGAGTTCAGCCAGTCCAGCAGCAACCTTTTCAGGGGTGTTATACTTTTCAATCATTGCATGAGCCTTAGTCTTATTGATGATAGTTTGAGCTTCATCCTCAAACTTTTCAGCAACAGGCATTTCCACATACCCCAGAACAAATACAAGGGTCTTTGTTTCGTTAGGCTTGAGAGTAATCTTCTTATAATGGGAAGCAATTGGAGACCAGCCATCAGCAACGGAATTCGCAGACCTGCCAACAATGACAGACTGTGGGTCACCAAAGCCATTATACAGACCAATGAAAGAATCACGGTCAGTATCGAAACCATCAACTTCATCATTGACAGTATAGAAAGCGAAATGGTCTCTTCTGTCTCTGTATTCAGTCTTGTGGTAAATGGTACGACCATTATTTTCAATTTCCACACGACCAGTAGAGAAGTTTCTCTGGAAGTTGGTGCAATCATCCTGTGCATCCCACAAGCACCATTCAGCAAATGAGAAGAAGCTGAAAGTCTTCTCTGTATCGCTTTCATTGGTCAATACAACCTGCTGAACTTCACCATCATAATTCTGTGGTACAAAGAAAGTAGCCTCAGCCTTTAAGCCATTCTTCTTACCAGTGATAACGGTATAACCCATACCGTGACGGCATTCGTAGAAATCAAGTTCAGTCTTGACAGGAGACCACCCCGGATTCCAGATAGTGCCATTGTCGTTGATGTAGAAGTAACGACCGCCCATGTCAATCGGGACATTGTTATAACGGTAACGTGTGATTCTGCGCATACGAGCATCCTTATAGAAGGAATAGCCACCGGCAGTATTGGAAATCAGGGAGAAAAACGCCTGTGTACCAAGATAGTTAATCCACGGATATGGCGTTCTCGGTGAAGTGATGACATATTCTTTGCGTTCGTCATCGAAGTGTCCGAATTTTTGCATTGCTTTTACTCCTTTTGTTTTTTATGAATATTGTTCTGTTTGCGGTAACATTCCGCATAACACTATGTACATTATACCATATTTTCAGAAAGTTGACAAGTCTTTTTTGATGAATGGATACGCTGAAAATATTTGATATTCTTTGTGCATATTGTACAAATTTCTCGTAAAACGGAAAACAAAAATCCGGCAATACATTTCTGTACTGCCGGATTGTTTTAATTTTGGTCAGAATCGCCCTCAGCCGTATCTAACGGCGGTTCAAGAGTAATCTGAATTTCCTCTTCTGGTTCATCCTTAGGAGGTTCAGAGGTTTTTGTTTCAGCGGGTTTTACAGGAGCATTTTTTTTCTGATTTGCTGCCTGAATGTCGGAGCGTCTCTTGTTTCTTGCCCTTGCAATGAGGACTTTGTTATTTTTCTTGTCATACTGGTAGAATATGACAATCATACCAATTCCCACGAATAGCATCAATACACCAGCTACAAATCCGGGGGGAGTGTAGGAGAATGTGACAGTATGCGTTCCAGCGGAAAGCGGTACAAAAATCACAGCTTCCAGACAGCTTTCTGTCTCCACTATCTGCCCGTCAACCTTGACTGTCCAACCGGGTTCATAGGGAATGGAAGTAAACAATACCTGTCCTTCTGGTGCATTGACAGTTCCCTTGATATAGGTATCTGTATATTTCTCAATCTGGAGCTGATTTGCTTTCAGCTTGTCAATATCTGTCTGGAACTGTTCACGGTCGAAATAATAGAAAAATGGTTCTTTGATGATAGTAGCATTCTGGTCGTTCGCAACCGTCAGACGGAGTGAAATATCCGTACCAATGGGCTGTTTTCCAAGGCTGATGATACTATAATTATGTGTTTCGAAATACTGACCATAAGGCTTGAAAGTATATTCATCTTCATCAGCGGTTTTCGTGCCATACCAGAGGTTGACAGACTGCTCATTTTCTGTTTTGAGGAAGCAGAAAATTTCTTCGTCGCTGGTGACAGTGAAACGGTAGTCAATGGTGGGGTCGCCTTCATCCATTTTTGTATAACAAGCTTGACCATTATAGTCAGAAACTGTTACCGCACCCAGAACAGGCTCACCAGTGTCAATTCTGGTATAATATTCTGTATGGTCTCCAATAAAGCTGGTATCATCAAAATAGGTATTGCCTATCAAACTACTAAGCAGAATATTTTGAGAATTGAAAGGATTATCATTACCAAGTCGAGCAATTCTTGTGACTTGTTCATCCGCCATGAATCCAATGGAAAGGGCGTTTGGATTTTCATAGATAGAAATGCTTTTTTCCTTTGGGTTGTCCAATTCATCTCTGTCGTTTTTATCCTTGTAGGTGTAAGTGTCCACTAATGGGTAAGAATCGTGCAACAACGGACGGTCAGAACCATATCCCCTATCCAATACATATTTAATGCCAAGGATAGAGTCACCAATTTCAGTCGTTCCCTCATAACGTGTATAATAACTTCTGGAATTATACCCCAATCCCTCAATGAAAGACAGAATTTTTGCATTCATGACGGAACTGGAATGCGTCAAGCCCTTCAAACCAAAAGCCATATTATCATTGATACAACGGCTGAATGTTTTCTCTGAACGGTATAAACCGCCATCATGTTCCTCCATCAAATCAACTGCTTTTCGTCCGGATTCCACAAAAGTTTCATAAGAAGACTTTTTGGAATAGGTCACTTCATCATCAATATCATGCAATGTTTCAATGCTATTATAAACCAATTCGCCGGAAATCATGCAAATCAATAAAATGGGTAAGAATTTTTTGGAACTGTTTCGGCTGATTCCATAAAGTACCAATAAATAAACAGCACAAATTCCAATGGAAAGCCAGATAGAACCCATAATATCAAGCGATTCATACCCTTGGTCAGCAATATACAGAATCACTGCCAATAATCCAAAGAAGACACCGCCTAATTTTCCTCTGTCAATACTTTCAATCTCCTTGAATGCCATTGCACCCATAGAAAGCAGAATAAAGGAAATAATGAAAGAATAACGGAAAGGGAGCCAGTTCGGAACTTGTCCGCCATGCCACCACATATCCACAGGCTTGATATACATACTGAAGAACATCACACAAAGCAAAAAGCCATACCCTATCTTTTTCCTCATGGAAATCTTTTTACACAAGAAGAAAATGGGAAGCAATACCAATGTCAGGATACCGCAATAAATTTCGGGGTGTCCCTGTACATTGACAGAATCGTATTGTGCAACAAGCAATTGTGCAATAATATCAGTTGGTTTGAATTGTGTCTGGAAACTGTAATCAGGGTCAGTGAATTCAAATTTTCCCAATTTCAGCGCATTGTATACAGGAAGAATCATGAATGCTGAACACAAAAGCACTGCTATGGATGCAAACCCAAAATTAAAGCAGATACGGAAATAATTGGAAACTTTTCCACGTCCTTCATCACTGCCAAAAAACAGATAGAAAATAAAATAGAAGAATGTGAAAATTCCAACCATGTAACCAATATAGAAATTGGCTACAAACATGATAGCAAGCGGAATGATATAATTGATTTTTCTTCCATCATCTACCAAATACTCCACACCTAATGCAATCAATGGCAACATCACAAGACCATCCAGCCACATGGGGTCAATTGTCTGAATGACCATATACGCACACAAAGAAAAAAGTACACTGAAAATGGTGGCATGAAGTGGGCGCAGATTCTTGGATTTTTGTAAATACAGATTCATTGTCACACTTGCGCTACCAATCTTACAAAGTATCATAATTAACATACTTGTCAGAATCAATTTTCTTGGCATTAACATGACAATCAGTGTGAAAGGGCTTGCCAAATAATAGCCAATAATCCCCATATAACCGCCGGAAAGGTTACGACTCCAGTTATAGAAAACACTCTTTCCAGTCTCCCAGAATGCATCTCGCAAAGCCTCAAAGTAATAAATATATTGTGCATTAAGGTCAAGTACGAGTACGGAATTATCCCCGAAGGGATAAAATTTAAAAAGGGCATATGCAATGCACATCAATATCACCGGTATGAAAAAGGCGATAATGTACGAACTGTTCTGAACTGCCCAGCGTTTCAGAACCTCCCCAATACTAGGGCGTGTCTGCGGTGAAGGTAACACCGCTTTTGAATTTGCCATATTTGTCCTCCTTTTCTCTTTTACGGATTTCATAAAAATTCGCAGATACCGTTATTATACCACGGTTTCAGCCATTTTGCAAGGGTGTTTTCGTATTTTTCGGTATTATCTAGTACTTTTTTTGTATTCTCCTCTGATTTTCGTGAATTTGCACAAATTTCAAGGAAATTGCTGTGCAAATCGGGGACATTTCCTTTGAATGCTGGACAAATGGAAAAAAATATGTTACAATGAAATTACCTTAAATTTTACATAATGGAGGAATGTTATCATGAATACTACTCAAATGATGCAATGGGGAAATATGCCCTGTGTTCGTCTGAATGCTGGGGGATATACCGCCTTGATTGCTCCCGACCTCGGCTCAAATGTCATTCGTCTGCGTGATGAAAAGAACGGAATTGAATTTTTCCGTTTCAAGAATACTAATACTTATGATGAACTGATTCATTCCGCAGAAGTCTGGGGTTTGCCAACTCTTTACCTGCCGAATCGCTTTGCGGATGGTATCTTGAAAACTTCTGATGCAGTCTATCATTTGCCAGTGAACGAAAAAGCACCCTACAATAATCACATTCATGGATTTTTGCACAAAAGACCCCATACTGTTGTTGAGTATAAATCCAATGAAAATTCTGCATGGTGCAAGACAGAATACCTTTTTGACGAGAGAGACCCATTCTTTGAATACCTGCCTATTAAGTTCAAGGCGGAATTTTGTTTCACACTTTCTGCGGATGGTCTGCAATATGAATTCACCCTGACCAATCTTTCTGATAAGCAGATGCCAATTTCTGTGGCTACTCATACCACCATCAATTCCCCATTTGCGGACGGTGCAAGAGAACTTAATGAGAGAATTACTATCCCGATTGGGAAGCGTTGCCTTTTGAATGAAAGATGCCTGCCAACTCTGGAAATGGCGGAATTGGATGTTCCAGACTTTGAATATCGTTCGGGGAATCGCTGTCCTGTTTTGCAGAACATTGACAACGAAATGTATTTCGCCGAACATATGTTAGTGAATGATGAAGATTATTATGGTCTGGTTGTGGAAGATACCGAAAGCGGAAAGAAAATTTACTACACTATCGGCGAGGAATACAAATTCTGGATTATGTGGAATGACAAGGGCTTTAATGGCTATTTCTGCCCTGAGCCAATGTCAGCCATGATTGATGCGCCTAACCTCGATTTACCAGCAGAATTGACCGGCTACCGTGAATTAGCCCCCAACGAAAGCACCACATTCCATCAGCATTTCCGTACCGCAGAATGAAATTGACAGATTCCCAAATTTCCGCTGTCAAGTATTACATTGGAGACGTGCAAGGGAATGACCCTTTTTGGAGCGACGGAAAAGCGTACCTTGTGTTGAATTCGCTGTTTTATCCAGATATTACCACCGAACAAGCCCGAACCGCAGAGGGGAAAAAATTAAACCCTATCATTCTGGAAGACCCCAAACGGCTTTTATATGTGCTGTCGAATTTGCTTTCAGCGTGTGAAATGGGACGTTCTGCCCCTGTAAAAACTACCTATAGAGTGGAGCGGTATTCTGATTATCTCATCAACCAACAAGCCGGAAAAACCATCTCTTTCACTTCTACCAGTACAGCCGGATTTCTGAATGCATACCGTGACCGCAAAGGCATTGCCCTGATGAAGTTTCACATTCCAGAGGGGACACCCTGCATCCCTGTAGAAAATGCACTTGATTTCTATGTGAAACCAGATGAACAAGAGATTCTGCTCCCACCGTGGTTGCAACTCCGATTCATGGAATGTGAACTTTCCCCCAATGAGCGAAATATCACCGATTCTGACGGAAAACCGCCTTTGATTTCGGTTGATGTCGAAATCATGGGAAAATTGCCGTCTCCGTCTCCTATCGAAATACCAGAGGAGGGGAACATAGCCGGAATGCGTGTATATTCCGCACTCAATGAAGGCATTGAACCCACTCAGGACGATATTTCCGCTTATTGTGCGTGGAAACGTGCAATCATCACACAAATTTCATGAAATGAAAAAAGTCCGGTCGCAACAACCGGACTTTTTGATATTAGTATTCAGGTAAATGATGAATGGTGATAACTCCCGGCCCTGTATGCGCTCCGATAACAGGCGACAAAGTTTTAATTTTCACGATAGCTCCAGAGGAAACATTCAATATCAGATTTTTCAATGTAGCAGCACTTTGATAATCGTCTGCATGGGTAATATAAACAGGGCAATTTTGCGCTGTTTTTTTATTTTCAACATACAATTCCAGAAGCATTTCACACGCTTTCTTTGCGCCGAACTTCTTCCCGATTTGATGAAGTTCCCCCTGTGAGGTAACTTCAAGAACCGGCTTGACACCCAACAATGTACCAATGAAAGACTTACTAGCAGAAGTTTTTCCATTTCGGCGCAGATAATCCAAATCGTTCACATAGAACCAGCTTTTGACATTACCAGCAATGGAATTCAAAGTTTCTACATTGGTTGAAATAGGATAACCACTCATCTTATTGGCAATTGCAATTTCTGCCAAAATACCAATTCCGCCTGTTGCTGAGCGAGAATCTACAATATAGAGGGGTAATGTCCCATATTTGGCTTCCATTTCCATTTTCACCTCTTGGGCGGAATAATACTGATTGGAAAGTCTGCTTGACAGTGTAATATAAATAACACCAACCCCATGCCTTACCAAATGGGAAAATGTATTTTCAAAGACTTCTTTAGTAATGGCGATTGTTTGTGTCACATCACCGTTTCTTTGTCTGTCATAAAATTTTGTCAAATTTCCGCCATCATCAAGCCCATCATATTTAGTCAGCGTACTGCCTACAGTGTAGCTCCCTGGTATCACTGTAACATATTCCCCTTTAATCAATTCAGGGTCAATGTCACAACCAGTATCAACAAAAATTCTATAGCTATTATTCATAATAATTTGTCTCCAATGTTATAGTTAAGTTAATCAACAACAATCAATCCATTCTGGAAAAAATTTATGCTTTGGATTCAATCAAGAAAATCACGTTGACTTCTTTGGAAATCTCCTCTTCAGGGAGGGAAAGCTTTGAAGCAAATTTTTGAGAAACTGCTCCAGATGCTACTGCAACACCACGGAGCATTTCATTCTCTTCTGTAAAAGCATGATACTCATAATTGATTTCGTCCACACCTGTCACAATTTGACCGGAACATGATGCAATCATATCAGCCTTTTTTCTTGCGTCATCGAATGCCCTCTGAATGACGGTCTTTTCCTTTTCAGGAACATTATCAAGCTTGAAATTCGTAGAATAAGTCGTGTCTGGAATCTCTGACACCAAATCTGTCAATTGTTCCAACATGGAAAGGTCAGCTTTCACAACAATGGAAATCTTTTTTGAGAAAGTATAAGAATTACGGTTATAATTTTCTGACACAGCATCACTTTCCAAGCGGAAATTTTCTGGATTCAAACTCAATTGCTCCTGCATGGCAGACAACAACTGTTCAACCTTCTTTTTGCCGTCTGCAATTGCAGTGCCGGAAGATTTTCCAGTCCCTTGAATAGTAAAATTCATTTCCAACAATTCAGCTTGAAATTTTGTTTTGGCTGAACCTTTTACTTTAATTTTTCCCATGGCAATCAATCCATTTTGGGGAGATTTGCGAGAGACTTTGCAATTTCTTCATCTGTCGGGATATAGTCGCTCATTACACCATCGTTGAACTTCTGATATGCTACCATGTCAAAGTATCCTGTACCAGTCAAGCCAAAGAGAATGGTCTTTTCTTCGCCTGTTTCCTTGCACTTCATCGCTTCATCAATGGCAACACGGATAGCATGACTGCTTTCGGGAGCTGGTAAAATGCCCTCAATTCTTGCGAACTGCTGAGCGGCTTCAAATACAGTGGTCTGCTCACAGCTTCTTGCTTCCATCAAGCCTTCATCATACAATTCAGATACTGTACTGCTCATGCCGTGATAGCGCAGACCTCCGGCATGGTTCGGGGACGGAATAAAGCCACTACCCAAAGTATACATTTTCGCCAACGGACAAACTTTACCAGTATCACAGAAATCATACGCATACGAACCACGAGTCAGAGACGGACAGGATGCAGGCTCAACGGCAATAAACTGATAATCTGCTTCCCCTCTCAATTTTCTACCCATAAACGGAGAAATCAAACCGCCCAGATTCGAACCGCCTCCGGCACAGCCAATAATCACATCCGGCTTGATTCCGTACTGGTCACAAGCTGTCATGGATTCCAGACCAATCACAGACTGATGCAATAATACCTGATTCAGCACAGAGCCCAATACATAACGATAGCCCTCTGTTCCAACGGCAACCTCTACCGCTTCGGAAATTGCACAGCCCAATGAACCAGTCGTTCCGGGGAATTCTTCAAGAATCTTTCTGCCGATTGCAGTTGTATCAGACGGGGAAGGGGTCACATTTGCGCCGTATGTTCTCATGACTTCACGGCGGAAAGGCTTCTGTTCATAAGATACCTTTACCATGAACACTTTGCAGTCTAACCCAAAATAAGCACACGCCATAGAAAGAGCAGTTCCCCACTGTCCAGCACCTGTTTCCGTGGTGACACCTTTCAAGCCCTGCTTTTTCGCATAGTAAGCCTGTGCAATCGCAGAATTCAGCTTGTGAGAACCGGAAGTATTATTTCCCTCGAACTTGTAGTAAATTTTAGCTGGTGTGCCGAGTGCCTTTTCCAAACAATATGCACGAACCAATGGCGCAGGACGATACATTTTATAGAAATTCTGGATTTCTTCCGGAATGTCAATATATGCCGTTTCCGTGTCAAGTTCCTGCTGAGCCAGTTCACGGCAAAATACCTGACTTAATTCGTCAAGGGTTGCCGGCTGATGAGTTGCCGGATTCAGCAAGGGTGCAGGCTTTTTCTTCATGTCTGCACGGACATTATACCACTGTCTCGGCAATTCTTCCTCTTTCAGATAAATTTTGTATGGGATTTCGGACATCGTAAAAACTTCCTTTCATGTTTTAAATTATCAACAAATCTATTATACAACATTTTGATAGTTTTGTCAAGTATTACAGAACAATTTGAATCATTTTCAGGAGTTTTTACCAGATAGCTAATTATTTTTAATCCGCAACGTGTGTGAGAATCAACTCATAAACTGTCTGATACAATACCTCTTCATCCTGATAATTTTCTGACAAAGTGCCATCATTTGCCTTTAATGTGGTGCTGACATCAACATAATGTAACCCTTTTTGGTCGCAAAGGGAGAAAATGGCGGAATTCCATGTGTCAGTTCTTTGATTATTGACTGCATCCGTAGAGGGAAATGCAGTCAATACATAAATGGGAACACCTTCCGACTGTTCCAAAAGGTTATTGACCAAGCGCAAAAATGCATCTGCGCTTTTTGGTAAATCATCAGGGCATTGATACCAAATATAAATTGCTTGTGCCTCTTTCAAGCTTCTTCCAATACTTCTCATACGAGAATCAGACATTTCTGTGATGGCGTCCGTAAATTGCATGGTAGAAGAAACAGGGTAATAATTGGTAAATGTTTCCACATCCCCAATGAATGCACAGTTTTCAATTCTGCTGTCGTCTGCACGTTCCGAAGCTGGTACAGGATTTGTTACATCAGCTTTGGTCTTTTTTTCGACATTTTCCTCTGTTTGAACGGCAAGTGATGGAACGATTTCTTTTTCCCAATAGTCATCTTCTGAAACTGCTGAAATCATATACATGACAAAGCAGAATAAAAATGCTGCTGCAATAATACACAATAATACCCCAGGTTTAAAGCGAACAGCAGGACGAAGTTGTTGAGCTTCAATTTTTCCGGATTTTCTTTTTTTCTGTGCCATTGTATTAGTCTCCTTTTCCTTGGCATTTTCTACACTATTATTATAACCGAAAGAACTCAATTTTGCAAGCGTTTTCATGATGTTTTTGATAAAATCATGAAAATTTGTTGCATTTCCCGAAAATATATAGTATAATAGTGGTAATGACTGATTTTATGTCATTGTGTATAGGGACAGAACTGTCAAATTTAATTCAGGAGGAATGTTCTGTTATGTGTGGTTTTGTAGGATTTACAAACAAAATTGAAAATGCGGATGTTGTCATTGAAGAGATGATGGAGACCATCCGCCATCGTGGCCCTGATGCTGGTGGAAAGTATGTAGACAAGTATATTGCATTAGGTCACAGACGTTTAAGCATTATCGATGTATCCGAACAGGGAAATCAACCGCTTTACAGTGAAGATGGTAATTTGGTGCTGGTATTTAATGGAGAAATCTATAATTATCAGGAAATCCGCACCGAACTCATTGCAAAGGGGTATCATTTCGCAACAAATACCGATTCAGAAGTATTGATTTATGGGTATGCGGAATATGGTACAAAATTGCTGGAAAAATTGCGTGGAATGTTTGCATTTGTGATTTGGGACAAGAAACACAAGACCCTTTTCGGTGCAAGGGACTTTTTTGGAATCAAACCGCTTTATTATGCGAAAATGAACGGTACTTTATTATTTGGTTCGGAAATTAAGGCATTTTTGAAACATCCGGCTTTCCAGAAAGAATTGAATACTGATGCATTGGAAGAATATCTGACTTTCCAGTATTCCGCTATGGATGAGACGTTTTTCAAGAATGTGTACAAGCTTCCGCCAGCACATTATTTCTTATTGAAAGATAATGAATTCCGGATTCAACGTTATTGGGATGTGAAATTCACTCCCGATTCTGCGCCAACTCTTGACACATGGGTCAACCAGATTTCAGAAATTTTTCACGATTCCGTCAAGGCGCATAAAATTGCAGATGTAGAAGTTGGTTCTTTTCTGTCGTCCGGTGTGGATTCTTCTTATGTGGCAGCCATTGCAGACGTTGACAAGACCTTTACAGTCGGATTCGGTGCAGATGAAAAATACAATGAAATCGGCTGGGCAAAAGATTTCTCTAAGGCTATCGGAAAACAAAATTATTCCAAAGTCATCCAACCAGAGGAATATTGGCAGGAACTCAAACACATTCAATATCAGATGGATGAACCTCTCGCCGACCCTTCCGCTGTGGCATTGTATTTCGTTTGTGGATTGGCTGCGGAACAATTGAAAGTCGTCCTGTCTGGTGAAGGAGCAGACGAAATTTTCGGGGGCTATAATGTTTACAGTGAACCCAATGCAACACTTTATGATAAATTGCCCTATTCCATGCGCCATTCCATTGGAAAAGTCGCTGAAAAACTCCCTGCAAAGCGTGGCGTGAATTTCTTCGTCCGCAAAGGAAAGACCCTTGAAGAGCGTTTCATTGGCAATGCGTATATGTTCACCCCAGAGGAAAGAAAGTCTTTGCTCAAAATTCAAACCAATGCCCCCGACCCTCAAAAACTCACTGCACATTATTACAAGAGGGTTGAGGGAATGGATGATGTCACCAAAATGCAGTATCTTGATTTGCATATGTGGATGGCTGGTGATATTCTGTTAAAGGCTGATAAAATGAGTATGGCGCATTCTCTGGAATTGCGTGTTCCCTTCCTTGATAAAAGGGTTATGGGGCTTGCTTCTCATATTCCCACCAAGTACAGAGTTACCCGAAAAGCGGTCACGGACGAAAACACCCCCTATGTGACAAAATATGCTATGCGTTTAGCTGCTCAGAAAGATACCCCACAAGGGACGGATAAAACCGCAAAAAAGAAAAAACTCGGCTTCCCTGTGCCGATTCGTGTATGGCTCAAAGATGAAAAATATTATCAAATTGTCAAACAGCGTTTCGAGAGTCCGGCTTCTGAGCAGTTTTTCCATACAAAAAAATTGATTCAGCTCCTCGACGACCATAAAAACGGTAAAGCCGACAACAGCCGAAAAATCTGGACAGTGTTCACATTTTTACTTTGGTATGCTGTCTTTTTTGAAAATGAACCCATTCACCAGCCCATATGAAAGGAGTTTATGATGCAGGAAATTCGTTTCAAAAGAAAAACCCCCGTTTCAGAGGTGCAGGCTCACTTTGCCTGCGGAACAAATGTAGCACTGACAATTTGTCAGTCTGTTTTACAGATGGAAAAAAAACTTCATGAAAGTCATTCATTCTCTAAAACCAGAGATCTGCATTACCCTGGAACACATGGCTTTTGTCCATATGATTTGTTGATGAGTACCATTCTTTTCGGATGTGATGAGGGAACTAGATTTTATGCGGAACATCGTTTTCCCGAATATGGAGAAAATGCCTTGCATCAGCTTTATGTAAATGTCGGGAAAAATTATGCTGATACCGGATACAAAAGAACCAATTACTCCTATACAGAAGCACAGCAATATGTCCTCAATGAGTTATTCGGGGAAATGAAAATGAATTTCCGGAATATCGGCTATTTATGGAGAAGAATGGAACAAGAGGATAAAGTTGGTTTCTGGTGCGATTTACTCCAGAAAAGAAAAACAAATCCCGAAAAAACAATTGACGAATTGGAACAGTTTCAGGTACAGTTTGCAAAAGAATTTTTCTCTGCAATGAAACAATGTCAGGAACTCCCCCAAGTACTGGATGATGTCTGCACCTTCCTTTTGCGGAATGATGTCCTGACGATTTCCGGAACAGAAATTTTCCTCAATATTCCTGATGCCCATAACAAACAGGTTGACCGCCATATGAAAACTTGCCGTGATTTGTTTGTATGGGAATTTGATACGAAAATCTCCGGACAGTCTCAGGACGGAATGAGAGTATTGTTCTATCATCCTTTTTCTGTCACGGAACAGGAACTTGACAATGTGAACAAATGGCTGAAAATTCATTCCTGAATTTCTGAAAGGAGTAAAATGCATCATGGAAAATCCACTTGACATTCAGAACGGCATTTTAAAGCGTTTCCAACTTGTCAACAGTGAAAAAGAAATCATCATTCCGCAGGGAGTGACAGAAATTGCAGATAATGCCTTTGAACATTGTATACACCTGATTTCCGTACAAATTCCGGACAGTGTGACTAAAATAGGGAATTTTGCATTTATACATTGTTTTCAATTGCAAAGTATTGTCATGCCGGATTCCGTGACTTCAATCGGTGAAAGTGCATTTTTGTTTTGTCGGAGCCTAAAAAATATACACATTCCGGAAAATCTGGAATTTGTTGGAGAAGATGCCTTTTTCTACTGTGACGAACTCCGGAAACGTCCGCTTGCAATCGTAGAGGGAAAATTGTTATTCGAACCAATCCGCCGTTATTATGCACATTTTTATGAATTGGAACGCATTTTTAAGGAGAGGGACTATACCGCCAAAATTATGGCGAGTGTCAAATATAGTATCACTCTGCAAATGTATCTTGCAGACATTGACAAGGATAATACTTTTGCATATATCAAAAAACAGTTCCCGAAAATATTCCGCACAATGATTAACAATGACGAAACAGAATTGATTTCTGCTGTCATTGAGGATGGTGCATTTTTGACAAAAAGAAATATTGACAGCTTGCTTGCCTATGCCATTGAAAAAGGTCAAACAGAAATTCAGCTGTTATTGATGAATTATAAACATGATGTTTTAGGTTATTCTGACTCGTTCAGGAAACTGAAACTATAAATTGATTTTCAGGAGGTTTTATATGATGACTTCACAATTTCCGCATCTGATTGATTTGAACGACCACCCTGTCACATGGTGGAATGGTCTTCTCTCCCTCGGTCAGGAGATTATGAAAAATCCCATGCTCTATGCAAATAGCTGCCGTGGGAAAATCATGGGAACGCTCTTTTATGAGCCTTCCACAAGAACACAGATGTCTTTCCAGACGGCTATGTTGCGCTTAGGAGGTACTATCATCGGTTTTGACAATCCGCAGACTTCCTCTGTCGCAAAGGGCGAAAATCTCAAGGATACGACAAAAATTGTCAGTGGTTATTCTGACGTTCTCGTCATCCGTCACCCCACTGTAGGAGCTGCCAAAGCTGCTGCATTAACCGCAGAATGCCCCGTCATCAATGCAGGAGACGGCGGACACCTTCACCCTACGCAGACCCTCACAGACCTGCTCACCCTCAAATGTGAAAAAGGTACACTTTCCGGCTTGACAATCGGTCTTTGTGGCGACTTGCTCAACGGTCGGACGGTGCATTCTCTCTGTAAGGCTATGAGCTGTTACCCCAATAATCATTTTATCATGATTTCCACCAAAGAACTGGCTATGCCACATTATATTAAAAGTATCATCCGTGCAAATGGCTGTACTTATGAAGAGACTTTCAGCCTAGAAGATGCCATTCCCAAACTCGATATGCTCTACATGACACGCATTCAGAGGGAACGTTTCGCATCTGATGAAGAATATTTCGCTCAAAAAGATACCTACATCCTGACACCCCAGAAAATGAAGCTTGCCAAAAAAGATATGATTGTCTTGCATCCGCTCCCTCGTGTGGACGAAATCGAAATTGCAGTTGATGACGACCCAAGGGCATTGTATTTCAAACAGGCAAAATATGGAATGTATGTCAGAATGGCATTGATTTTGACCATGCTCCAAAGTACCGCCACAACGGAATTATTGTCCGGTTCAGTGCATAAGGGCGTATGCTGTTCTAATCCGAAATGCATTACCAATCAGGAATACTACCTCCCCAAGAGTTTCACTGGAACAGGCACAACATTGGTTTGTGAATACTGTGACGAAAGATTGTTGTTGGAACACTAAAAATCAAAAGGAGATATTTTTATGAAGTTGAAAAAATTAACGGCTTGCCTGTTGGCTGGTTTGATGATGTTCGGGGGATATGCGCCCACTGAAAAAGAAACATTAAATTTGGAGCAAAAATTAACTGCAAAAAGTGCATATTCTGGAACTTGTGGTGATAATTTGACTTGGGAGTCTGCTGATGGAGTATTAAAAATTTCTGGTATTGGAAGTATGAGTGATTATACTCAAGGATATTCTGGTGAATATCCACCATGGTATAATTTTAAAGAGGCAATTACTACTGTTGTTATTGAAGACGGTATAACAAATATTGGTGCTTCTGCTTTTTCAGGTTGTTCCAAATTGACATCTATTATCATTCCAATAAATGTAACCAGTATTGAAGATTATGTTTTTTATGGTTGTTCTTCATTAGATTCTATAATTATTCCAAACACTATAACAACTATTGGCTGGAGTGCTTTTCATGGGTGTACCTCTTTAACTTCAATTACAATTCCAGATAGTGTAACAAATATTGGAAACGCTGCATTTTATGACTGTTCTTCTTTAATTTCTTTTGTAATTCCAGAAAGTATCACAAAAATTGAAACGCAAACTTTTGCAGAGTGTAAAAAATTACAATTTATCATAATCCCAGAAAATGTAATGGATTTAGGCTATGGAGTATTCCAACATTGTTCAAGTGACTTGATAATTTATGGAATGAAAGGTTCTGTTGCTGAAGCCTATGCAATCCAACAAAAAATTACTTTCAAACCAGTATCGGAAGCCCCCGCTTTTGAAGAGACACAACCCACGACAGAAATTCCTGCTCCTACAGACCCCTCCACAACTCCTGTTCAGCCTTCCGGCTTTGTGATGGGTGATATGGACGGCAACGGAATCGTTGATGCTTCGGATGCTTCTTACATTCTCCAATATGCTGCCAGCAAGGGCGCAGGCTTTGTAGGGGATATGCAGGCATTTATGGAGTATCTCAAAAATCAATAATCCCTTGAAAGGGAAAATCATTTCAATTCTAACAGTTTAAGAAAGGAGCATTTTTATGCAACCCCAAAAAATCACGGCGGTTCTGCTGGCTGGTGCAATGATATTCGGGGGCGGTGTCCCCTTTGCACAGCCCATTCAGTATGATTCAGCAATTACCGCCAATTCAGCCTATACTTATTATTATGACAATCAAGGCGGTTATACCGGCAGATATTACCTGAAAAATGGCAAATGGACATTTCAGGGATTCTATACCGCTGACGGAACAGAAATTACTGATGACGAAAAGAAAGCTATCACTTCTTATACAATCCTTCCGGAGATTGACGGCGCACCTGTTGATTCCATTGGAGTTATGGCTTTTCGGAATTGTGAAGCTTTGGTTTCTGTGAGCATTCCTGATGGGATTACCAGCATCGGGAAAAGTGCGTTTGTATCGTGTACTTCTCTGGCTTCCATCGACATTCCCAGCAGTGTGACAACAATTGGAAGTTATGCATTTGCGAACTGTTACGGATTGACTTCTGTAGTTATTCCAGATGGTGTTACACAAATTGAAGGCTCTGCATTTTCTTCCTGCTTTTATCTGACTTCTGTCACCATTCCGGAGAGTGTTACCACTATGGGAACGAGGATATTTACAGGATGCAGCGGAGATTTGACAATTTATGGATATTCCAGCTCAAAGGCTGAATCTTATGCATCAGAATCCGGTATTCCGTTTGTGGTTTTGGGACAATCACAAGAACCTACCGAAGCAACAACGACTACCACCTCTACCACAGAAGCAACCACTACTACCTCTACCACTGAAGCAACCACTACCACCTCTACCACAGAAGCAACCACTACCACCTCTACCACAGAAGCAACCACTACCACCTCTACCACCGAAGCAACCACTACCACCTCTACCACTGAAGCAACCACTACCACCTCTACCACCGAAGCAACCACTACCACCTCTACCACGGAAGCAACGACTACTACCTCTACCACAGAAGCAACGACGACTACCACCTCTACCACGGAAGCAACCACTACCACCTCTACCACAGAAGCAACCACTACCACCTCTACCACAGAAGCAACCACTACCACCGAAGCAACCACTACTACCTCTACCACTGAAGCAACCACTACCACCTCTACCACTGAAGCAACCACTACCACCTCTACCACAGAAGCAACCACTACCACCTCTACCACTGAAGCAACCACTACCACCTCTACCACCGAAGCAACCACTACCACTTCCACCACAGAAGCAACAACTACCACCTCTACCACAGAAGCAACAACAACTACCACCTCTACCACAGAAACAACAACTACAACAACTCCCTCAACTACAGAAACAACCGTTCTGAATGGGGATATTGACGGAGATAAAACCGTAAATTCTTCTGATGCGTCCTACATCTTGCAATATGCTGCTGAGGTGGGTGCTGGATATTCAGGAAGTATTTCAGAATTTATGAAATATGTTATAAATCAGACAATCGGAGAAAATGCTGATTCAGTTGGTGATATTGACGGCAATGGAGTCGTTGGTGCTTCGGACGCTTCTTACATTCTCCAATATGCCGCTTTCAAGGGCGCAGGCTTTGATGGGGATATGAAGGAATTTATGGAGTATCTGAAAATCTTGTAATTCATTCCAACCAGCGGTAGAATATAAGCAATATCGGCTTTTTTTACAACTCAACCGCTGGTATGTTGTGTTTTTCTCTGATTGGTGGTAAGATGATACTTGAAAGGAGGGGTTCTCCGTGAATCAACAGAAGATCGGAAAATTCATTGCTCAATGCAGAAAAGAAAAAGGGTACACGCAAGCTGTACTGGCTGAAAAATTAGGCATCACTGACAGAGCCGTATCAAAATGGGAGACCGGAAAGTGTATGCCGGATGTCTCCATCATGCTGGAACTGTGTGAGCTGTTGGAAATCAATATCAACGAACTCCTGAGCGGGGAACGCATTACTATGACAAATTATCAGAAAATCGCAGAGGAAAATTTAATGAAACTGCAACGGCAAGAGGAACTTAACAATAAAAAGCTCCTGAACATGGAAATTGTGATTGGTGTTGTTAGTGTGGTATTCTATTTCTTAATGATTTTTGCATTGTGCTGGAACAAACTCATAGAAGGCGAATCACGTCTTTCTTTCAGTGACATGGAAGGCTGGAAGGTTGTATTTTTCATTGTCAGTACCATTATTTTCTTGGGTGGTACATTCTATTGTGTCAAGCTGGAGCATGATGCAGGTTATTATGAATGCCCTCATTGCAAGAAACAGTATGTACCTACCATGAAAGCAGTTGTGCTTGCTCCGCACATTGGGCGCAGTCGTTCTATGAAATGCCCTTACTGCAACCAGAAAGGCTATCACAAGAAAGTGCTGACAAAAGAATCTGAATGAGTGCAATTTGCAAGCGGAAAAAAGTGCATTTTTGGGTCTATACTTTCTGAATGATTTGTAGTATAATATTCGTAGAGTACTCAAATCATTTCAGAAAGAAGGAATTTTTGATGTTTAATAATTGTGGAAAAAAGCTGAAAGTATTGGCATATGTGATTTTTGCGCTGGAAACGCTTTCAGGTTTGATTGGTGGCTGGTCTGTGCATGAGGCTAGTTACCACACTGAAACATTAGGAATCATTATTATGATATTAAGTCCGATTTTGGGGTGGCTGAGTTCGATTGTTATCTATACAATTGGTGATATTTCTGAAACTGTAGATTCCATAGCTTATCGTGTAGATTCCATAGCTTATCATGTCAACACATCCGAAAAAGAGAGCAGTGAACCTTATGGCATTTCCCCTAGTGGGACACCTGTCTATTAGACTTCCTCGGAAACTAAAATTAAATCTCAAAATTAATGATACCACAAATAAGATTTAAGCGTAGAAGATGACGTTTTCTGCGATTGCGATAAGGATATTTCATAATTTTGAATACTTTGAT
>Ga0326511_10000059_pt1 | contig 81495 bp, 68 predicted proteins | sample 0_2496_0518_D_FD_203701 | JGI IMG/M metagenome (GOLD analysis project Ga0326511, IMG submission 203701) | Bovine rumen microbial communities from UC Davis, California, United States - 0_2496_0518 | ecosystem: Host-associated > Mammals > Digestive system > Stomach > Rumen | place: USA...
ACGTGAGCAACCATTGCAGGTCTATCATGATATAGCCATAGTAGATACGGCCTGCAAGTTCGACCATGAGGAGCATCTTGTGAGTATATGCATATTCATCATAGTACTCGCAAAAGGTGTGGAACATAGGCGAACTGTTATCCTTGCGTGTGCGTGCCATTTGATTGTCTCCAATCTTGTGAGTGTTTCACGTGAAACACGTTAGTCTGTTAGGTAGTAGGTAGTTTATGCCCTCTTACGCGTGTGTGTCGCATTTCCCCGCTCGCACATGTGTGCGCCTATTTTCTCCAATCCTATAGGAATCCGCTAGGTCCTACGCGTGGGCTATCCGATTATCAGGGGCCTTGCACCCGCCCGGCGTTTGGTTTCCCTCTCGCTGTCTAGTAATATACGCTTATGCGGCGCCGTTGTGGGCGAGGATGGCAAACTCGTCTCGTCTCCACAGTCCCTACACAATTGCACACACACGACGCTTGACATACGCCTAACGCATAGCACGGTATCCCCGCCTGCGTTTTGGGCATAACCGCAGGTCAGAGGGGGGATCGCCTCCTGCCCCGTCCAAAAAATTCTCAAGAGCAATTTTGAGTTTTAAATTCGGCTATATCCTTGGCTTTCTAGGTCTTTTAATCCTCTGACTACAGTCTCCCGCAAACGTCTTCTTCGCAGCTGTAACTGCCGCAGCTTTCTTACTTCCAATACTTTTCTTTATATTTTTCATATTTTTTCCTTTCTCTTGGTTATATTATATCATAATAAATATTTTGGGTCAATTTATTTTATTTAATTTATGTTTTTATATCTAATATATAAAATTTTTATATTTTCCCCTTGACAGAAACAAAGAAGTATGTTAAAATTTAACTAAGTTAAAAATATTTTTAGTAAAGGAGGTTTGTTAGTGGACTTAGACTACTCTCTATCTACTCCAGAAGAGCGAGTAGATTACGTTAAAACTCTTTTAGCTGATAATCCTCCTCTTAATAATAGCACTCTAACTATATTAGCAGACTACATTTTATTTATTCGTGATCGTAACCAAACAAAGAAACAACGTGACGCAGACCATCCAATATTAACCCCTAACAGAGAGTTTACTATTAACAAGAGGGAGACATCATACGAAGCTTTAGTAGACAAACTTGAAAATGGCGAAGATGGTCTATACAATATTATCCGCAATGATAAAACCCAAATTCTTGATCCAAAAGACCCAATCACAGAAGAAGATGTGAAAAATATCCCTGGCATTAAAGAATGCCTTGATGTAATTGCTTCTCTAAAAAAGCAATTAGAAACTGCATCAAAATATCGTCGCAAAGCTTTAACTCAAGCAATTATCGACACTTGAAAACAAGCTTACATTATTAAAGGCAACTATTCAATGATAGGACGTTTAAAATCAACGTCTCAAATCAAAACAATAGCATCACTCTCCATCCCTGAAGAAATTTACTTCGATGATAATATGATGCCGCACTCTGATAAACCTTTCTCCTTCCTCAATCCAGAACATGTTTCTTTCTTACTTTGTCACTACCAAGGTTTAAAGCAAGAATCTTGAGAAGATCTTCACTGTGACATGCGGTGACACCTAATCGACCTTGAAGATCTTACCGAGGAAGCATTGCGGGAAAAGTACCCCATGCTCTGAGATATAGTAGTTTGAAAAGTAGACGGTCTTACTAACGACCAAATCCGTGAAAGAGTTCTCCAAGAATATGGTGAAGATCATTCAGAACAATATTATTCATCTATTTGACGCAAACGTATTCCTAAACTCATTACTGAGCAATTTCAAAAGAACTATGTAGAATGATATTTTACAGAAAAAGAACGTGGTTACTGGAAAAAATGTAGTAAATGCGGGCAAATTAAATTAGGACACCCTCTTTTCTTTGCTAGAAATACTAGTAAAGATGGCTGATATAGTCAATGTAAAGAATGTAAAAACGCTTCAAGAACTATTTCTGTCAAAAAAGTCTCAGAAAAATAGAAAGAAGGTGACTTTATGACAGTAGATGAAGGATATAAAACATGTTCAAAATGCGGACGTTCATTGAAAGCAAGTGCGGAGTTCTTCAAAATGAAATCTGGAGAACGTTGCGATCTATGTAAAGATTGTTTAACTCAATATATCGACAATCGCAATCCAGAAACATTTATGTGAATCCTTGAAATGTTTGATGTTCCTTACATTGAAAAAAAATGAACGCAACTTACAAATGAACGTTATAAGAAGAACCCTGGTAAGTTTGGACCAAAATCAGTAATTGGTCTTTATTTACGGGCTATGAACATGCTTCAATATCGTGATTTAACTTATGCGGACTCTGATTCAATTAATAATGTTGGTAAAGATATTAAAGTAGATGAAGATTATGAAGAACAATTAAAAGCAAAATTAGAAAGCGGCGAAATTTCTCAAGGTCAATATAATACTCTTACAAAAACAAATCGAGATGTTCAAAAAGAAGGCTATGATGCAAAAGGATTTTTAATTCCTGAAGAAGAGACTCAGCCCGAAGAACCGCAAGAGCAGACGCCGCAATATCAAGTAGATCCTAACTACTGAACAGACCAATTAGATGAGTCAGATATTAATTATCTAATGCTTAAATGAGGTACTATGTATACTCCTGAAGAGTGAGTAAAAATGGAAACTACTTACAATAAATATTCTCAGGAATATGACCTTAACGTAGACCGCGAAGAAGTTCTTAAAAAAATGTGTAAAACTTCTCTTAAAATGGATGAAGCGTTAGACGCAGGTGACGTAACTGGCTACAAGAATCTTGCGGCCGTCTTTGACCAGCTCCGCAAGTCAGGCAAATTTACTGAAGCTCAAAATAAAGAAGATAGACAACAAGTTCTTTCTTCTATTGGAGAATTAGTAGCACTTTGCGAGCAAGAAGGCGGTATTATACACGCTCTGCCGCAATATGATCCTGATCAGTATCCGCAAGATAAAATTGATTTTACACTTAAAGATCTTAAATCTTACACTTACAGCTTAGTAAGTAATGAACTTGGTCTTGGGGATCTTATTGAATCTTATATTGAGAAACTTGAACAAGCAGAAAGTGATTCTGTTGATATTAATGCGGGACTTGTAACATCTGCGGAAGAAGAAGCAAGTGACGAACTTACAGATGAAGAAGCAGAAGAATGGCAAGGATTCCTTGAAAATGAAGTTGAAGCAGAAGCTGAAATGCTTGAACGTTTCTTAGCAGGTGATTTATAATGGCCTTAAAAGATATTCTTCAAACGACCAATAGACGAAAAGAATTAGATAGCGATGCAATTAAAGAAGAAGTCCATAATCATTTAGATGAATATAGAGAATTAATTGCATATTGACGAGTTTATCCTGATAAACTTGTCGATTATTACTTGTCTCTTGGAAATCCTTACAATTTTAAATTTATTTTTTATCAAAGATTATTCTTGCGAGCACTGTTTCGGCATAAATATGTCTATGCCACTTTCGTTCGAGCTTGGTCTAAATCATTTATGTCAGTTATGGCTCTAATGTTAAAAGCTATTCTTTATCCTGGAGCTAAGCTATTCACTGTAGCAGGTGGTAAGCAACAGTCTGCGGAAATCCTTTCAGGTAAAGTATTAGAAATTTGTAAATTAATTCCCGCAATGGAGAGAGAAATTATCTGAGATACGCGAGGTACTCGAGCTCGAACTGCGCAGACTAAAGATAGTGTTATTTATACATTTAAAAATGGTTCAACATTAGAAAATGTTGCGGCGTCTGAGAAAACTCGTGGACGTCGTTTTAATAGTGGTTTAATGGAGGAATGTGTAGGTATTGACCAAGATATTCTTAATGAAGTTCTTATTCCTACACTTAACGTTGACCGTATGGTTCAAGGCCAAACTGATCCAAATGAACAATTAAATAAAAGTCAAATTTTCGTGACTACTGCAGGTTATAAAAATACGTATAGTTATGAAAAATTAATTGAAATTCTTTGTCGTTCAGTGGTGCGACCAAAAGATGCAATTGTACTTGGCGGTAGTTGGCGAGTTCCTGTCATCTTCGGGCTCTTGGATAAAAACTTTGTGCGGGACCTCAAGATGGATGGCACATTTAATGAAGACTCATTTGAGCGAGAATATGAATCTAAATGGACTGGCGATATTGAATCTGCATTCTTTAACTCAGAGCGTTTTGATAAGAACCGCCGTATTAATCAACCTGAATGAAAATATTCCAATAGAACAAGTAAAGATGGATATTATATTATGGGTGTTGACGTTGGACGATTTGGTTGTACAACTGAAGTAGTCATTATTAAAGTAACTCCAGGTGCGGGCGACATTCCTCGTAAACGTATTGTTAATATTTATTCATTTGATGAAGAGCACTTTGGTTTACAATCGCTTAAATTAAAGCGTTTATTCCAACAATATAAATGTCGCGTCGCTGTAATCGACGGCAATGGCCTAGGTGCGGGACTTGTAGACATGCTGACAATGGATACAATTGATCCTGATACTGGAGAAACGCTTTACAATTGAGGTGTTATGAATGATGAAGATAATAAGTATCGCAATATGAAAACAGAAGATACAATAACTGATGCTATGTATATTATGAAAGCTAATCAGGTATTAAATTCTGAAATGTATGCTTATTGTCAATCAGAAATTAATGCGGGTCGTGTAATATTTTTAGTAGATGAAGCTATTGCTAAAAACAAACTAATGGCTCAAGCTCAAGGTAAAAAAATGAGCCAATCTCAACGTGCGGATTACCTTATGCCATTTGTCCAGACAAGTATTCTTAAAGATCAAATGCTAAACTTAATTACAGAAAATGATGGTGCACATATTATTTTAAAACAAGCTTCAAAGAAAATTAAAAAAGATAAATTTTCTGCTTTAATTTATGGTTTATATTATTGCAAATTACAAGAAGATGCACGTTCTAAAAAGCGTAAACGTGATATTTCAAAATTTATGTTCTTTAATTAAAAACTTTGGGGCAAAAAATTATAATTAAGAAAGCAATAAAAGCATATACAATGAACAAGTAAGTCTTACGAAAGAGGAATATTATGATGAGTTCAAAAATGGAAGTTAAGATACATAATATCTTAACCGATTATGATGTTCCTTTTGAAGAAGAATATGAGTTTGACGACTTAATTGCATCAAGTGGTAGACACTTACGTTTTGATTTTGCCGTATTTACAGAGGATGGTGGGTTAGACTTCCTGATCGAAGCCCAAGGGAGACAACACTATACCGCAGTTAATAAGTTTGGTGGGAGCAAAGGTGTTGGACGGCAAAAATATAACGATATGCAAAAACGAGAATATTGTTTAAAGCATAATATCAAGTTAATCTGTATTCCTTATTATGACGAACCCAGAATAACATATGATTATATTATGCGGGCGGCTGGATATTAAGGAGGTCGAGCACTTGAGTACAAATGATTTTCGTTTAGTTGCTTCAAACGAACCTGCGCGTCCTTCTAAAGACTTTAATAAAATGAGAATTGATGGTAAACTTTATAAAGATGATGTAACAATTAATACTTCTCCTTTCAATAAACTTTACCGTCGCCGTAGAATTCATAAGCATGATATATATGGTGCTTTAGAGCGAAGAGATTTAAAAGAATTGCGGGCAATTTCAAATTATTTCTTCCTTAAAAGTGGTATCTATTCTCGACTATGCCGTTATATGGCTTATCTTTATCGCTACGACTGGATGATAACTCCTGTTCGATACGATGATAAAATTAAAGATGAAAAAGTCATTGAAGGCTGGTTAAAGTCTACTGCCTATTTAGATAATTGTCGCTTAAAGAAAAATTTTGGCGAGATTGCTTTAAAGGTAGTTAAAAATGGTTGCTTTTATGGATATAAAATTGATCAAAAAACTGCGTGTGTTATCCAGGAGCTTCCAATTGACTATTGCCGCAGTCGTTTTAAGTTTAATAACTTACCAATCGTAGAATTTAATGTTAAATTCTTTGACGATAAATTTGCGGATACTGAATATCGCATTAAAGTGCTTAAAATGTTCCCAAAGGAATTCCAACAGGCTTATATTAAATATAAGCACAATACTTTAAAGAAAGACCATAATGGTGACGAAACAGGTTGGTTTGCACTAGATGCGGGTGCCGCATTTAAATTTAATCTTAATCACAGTGACATTCCTCTATTCCTTTCAATTATACCAAAATTAATTGATCTCGAGGATGCACAAGATTTAGATCAGAAGAAGATGGAGCAACAATTAATTCGTCTAATCATTCAAGAGATGCCAATTGATAAAAATGGTGATCTTATCTTTGATGTAGATGAAGCTCGAGAATTGCATAAGAATGCAGTTGGTATGTTAGGTGGTACTGTAGGAGTAGATGTTCTTACTACATTTGCAGATGTTCATGTAGAAGACCTTTCTGATAAAGGAAATATGTCTGCCGCAGATCAATTAGACAAAGTTGAACGTACAGTTTATAATGAAGCTGGCGTTAGTCAAATGCAATTTAATACTAGTGGCAATTTAGCCTTAGAAAAATCAATTCTCAATGATGAAGCTACAATGACAAATCTTCTTCTTCAATTTGAGGAATTTGCTGAAAGTTTATTAAAGACTTTCAACAAAAATCCGAAGCGTCTAAAATATCAAGTACAGATGCTTCCTACAACTATTTATAATTACAAAGATCTTTCCAAGCTTTACAAAGAGCAAACACAGATAGGCTTTTCTAAGCTTCTGCCTCAGATTGCTCTTGGAGAGTCTCCTAGTACCGTGCTCGCGACTGCGGTCTTTGAGAATCAGATGATGAAGCTTGATGAGATATTTACTCCTCCGCAAATGTCTTCTACTATTAGTAAAACTCAACAGTCTGGTGGCACTAATAAACAGAACAATGACGCTGAGCCGTCCGCGGGAGAGCAAGGTGGCCGTCCAGAGCTACCCCAGGATGAAAAATCCGATAAAACAATCGCAAATGAGGAATCACAGGGTTAACGAGAGGAGGGAAGATGGCATTAAAGAATAAATCCGAGGTAAACATGATTCAAGGCCCCGAGTTCATCAATTTACAACCTCTTGATGTTAACCCTTTGATGCAAAAATGCGAAATTAAAGTTTTTTATCTAGGTCACAATCGTAATGGTTCTTACATTAATCGTGAAACTGCTTTAGAAATGGCTAAGACATTGCGGGGAACCCCAATTGTTGCAGCTTTTAATAAAGATAAAGGAGACTTTGGCGATCATGGACATGTAATGCATATCGAAGATGGCGAAGTAACTTTCACTGTTAAAACCATTCCCTATGGTTTTGTCGCTCCAGATGCAGAGGTCTGGTTTCAAAACTTCACTGATACAGATGAATTTGACAATTCCGTAGAACGTACCTATTTAATGACAACGGGTTATCTCTGGTCTGGTCAATTTGAAGAACTCACTAAAGTAATTAATGAAGGTCAGCCGCAATCAATGGAGTTAGATTCTGACTCACTTCAAGGACATTGGGCGACTGATAATAATCTTGGTGTAGATTTCTTCATTATTAATGACGCAACTTTTAGTAAGTTGTGTATTCTTGGGGACAATGTTGAACCCTGCTATGAGGGAGCCTCTGTAACGTCTCCAGAGGTCAGTAAGAATTTCAGCAAGGATTCTGAATTCCAACAGACCTTATTTAGCATGATGAATGACTTACAAATCGCTCTTAATAGCAAAGGAGGGTTGAACATGTCTGAGAATGAACTAATTAATGATTCTGTCGAAACTGCGGAAGAGCAGCCTGTACTTGAGAACGAGCTCGAACAAGATGAGGTTGTGGAATCCCCTTCAGTGGAGAATGAAGAATTTTCCAATGAGGAAGTAGAGGTCCAGGAAGCAGTTGAGACTGATGATAATTCTGCAGCTGACGAATTTGTTGATAAAAAGAAAGATGAAGAAGATGCGGGATCCGAAGACAAGGACGAGGATGACGCAGATGATTCTAACGACGATGCTGATGATGATTCCGATGATGATGATCAGAAAAAGCCTAAGAATCAACATTCATTAGAAGAGTTTGAAGCTTTACAGGCAGAAATTGATTCTCTTCGCGCAGAGAATGAAGAACTCCGCAACTTTAAACTCGCAGTTGAAAATCGACAGAAAGACGCTTTAATTGCTTCTTATCATATGCTATCCGATGAGGATAAAGCAGAAGTAATTGCTCACAAGTCTGAGTTTAGCCTTGATGAGATTAAAGCGAAGTTAGCTGTTATCTATGTTGAGAAGAATGTTAATTTCGACATGATTGATGGTCAAGAAGAGGTCGAGGATGATCCCGCACCTACAATGACTTTCTCTCTCGACGAAGAAGCATCTGAGGGCGTTCCTGCTTTCATCGAAGCGCTTCGTCACACAAGTAAATAATTAAAGGAGGTTGTAATATGGCTATTACAATTAAGCGTGATGGTTATGGCCAAGTAGAGCCAAATCATCTCTCTGCTCCTCGTGATGGTCGCGTCTATGCGCAGCTTCCCGCCAATGAGGACATTAAAATCCTTGAGAATGGTATGTTTGTAAAATATGACTACGCTGCTGGTGAAGTTAATTTTACAGGCGATGGCGCTTGGATGCTCGTTTATAACGAGGAAAAGCTCTATGATGAGCGTTATCAGATGCACAAGCATTGGGCACAGAAAGTAGAGGATGCCTATGACGGCAAGATTTATCCTCGCGTTTTTGGTGTCGTTGCTGGTGATATCTTTACTACTAATATGTTCGCTGACGATACTGAGCTTTCTGTTGGTGATACCGTTACTCCTGGTACTGATGGTATCCTTGCAGCTGGTGAGGGCGACGTTACCTTCAAGGTTGTAAAAGAGTACACTCTTCCTGATGGTCAGCCTGCCGTTAAGCTACAGTGCATCAAGGCTTAATTGGAAAGGAGTGTAGAATATGGATTACAAAGATCTTAAAGAGCTAGCTCGCATTGCTATGCATGCGGATCCCAGCGCTCCTACTGCTTACTCCTTCGGTAATGAGTCTTATACCCTTGATCAGGTAAATCAGGCTCTACAGGTTGAGTTCCAGAAGTTAGCTGGTTCTTATAGAGATTATCGTGAGAACAAGAACACCATCTTCCGTCTAATTGAGGAAACAATTGATGAAGTTCTTCCTGCTCGCGTTGAACAGCAGTATGCTCAGTTCGCTGAGGTTCGTACTGTTGCTAATGGCGAGAAGGCTATTTTCCGTATGCGTGTTACTGAGGCTGCACGTAAGCGTGCTAAGACCTTCGTTACTCGCGTTGGTTTAGCTGGTCGTTATGAAGTCTTCATGCTTGATGGTAAGCAGCTTGAAATCGGTACCGCTGCTATCGGTGGAGCCGCTCGCATCGGCTTTGAGGAAGTTCTCGACGGCCGCATCCAGTTCTCTGAGCTTACCAGTCTTGTCATGGAGGGCATGGACGAATATATTTATCGTGAGATTGCTAAGGCTCTCGAAGCTGTAGTTAAGGACCTACCTGCTGTACAGAAGGCTGAGGTTGCTGGGTTCGATGAGGCTACAATGGACGAGTTACTCGCTATTGCTGATACTTATGGTCGTGCTGCTATTTACTGCACCTTTGAATTTGCTTCTAAGATGCTTCCTGCTGAGGGATGGGTTTCTGATGATATGAAGAACCGTCTCTGGGCTGACGGTTGGCTAGGCAATTATAAGGGCCATAATGTTATTATTCTTCCTCAGTCTGTCGTTGACGAGACTAATATGGAGAAGGTAATTGATCCTGCTCAGGCTTACATCTTCCCTGCTGGTCAGGACTCTAAGCCCGTTAAGATTGTCTTTGAGGGCCCAACTGCTGTCCGTACCGTTGAGGATAATGACGACTGGAGCACCGACTTCCAGACCTACAAGAAGTTTGGCGTTGCTACTTTCTTCACTAATTATATCTTCAGCTACCGTAATACTGAGTTAGTTAAGGCTACACGTCTCCACAACTTCGATGATGGTTCTGAATCTAGCACAGATGATGGTGGCAACAACGTCAAGCCTTAGACAGAGCCAAGCTCTAATTCCTCTGGGAACGGGGGAATAAATCCAGATAGCTTGTTCCTAGATCCATAGGATAGCGTCTGAACATTAATTTAATTAAGGAGGGAGAGGGTGCGGCCCTCTCCCTTTTATTTTTTAGAGAAAAAAGGAGAAAATTGAATATGGCTATTATTAATGATACAACTCAAATACCTGTTCGTAATATGGTAGATCATAAAGTTGTTTATGTTATTCCAGAACTAAATCGCCGTGTTGTATTTGAGCCCTTCCAAGAGAAGAAGATTCAAGCAAGTGAACTTCGTGCTCTGAATTACAGTATTGGCGGAGAAGTTTTATTACATAATTATCTTTGCATTCTTAGTAAAGATTTACGAACAGAGTTTAATATTCCTGCGGATCAAGTTGAATATGATTGAACTCTTAAAGATATTCATCGTGTTCTTGAGGATTTAAGCACACCTATCGAAGAACTTGAGGATGCACTTGACTTTGCTCCTGAAGGTATTCGTGAATTAATTGTTGATTGTGCTGTTAAATGGAAAATTCCTGACTCTAATCGTCGTAAGGTAATTACACGAATGACAGGGTCTAATATAGATAAAATGATTGAGTTTGCGGAAGCTACTGAAGATACGGCTGACCAGCCTATACGTCGTGCTCGCCGTTTAAATAAGACAGAAGCTCCACGAACTGGACGTCGAATCCAAAACTAGTTTTTAAGGAAGGAGGGCGAAATGTCAGATAGCACTTCTTCCGTTACTTCTTTTGAAGAAATGTATGATTTCTTCCTTGCGGGGATTACAGATGATATGTTTATGGAAATGACAAAAGAGGATACAGAAGCTCTTCTAGAAGAAATTCTTTTAGCGTCTCTTCCGCACTTTGAATTTCCTAGAAAAAATATCTTTGATTTAGATTTAACTGGCAAAAACTTTAGTGCTAAGTTAACTGAAGAAGAAATGATGATAATTCGTCAATATATGATTAGTGAGTGAATTGGTTATCAGCTTGCTAATATTGATTTAGTAAAACAGAAATATAGCGGTAGTGATTTTAAATTTACTTCACAAGCTAGCCACATAAAGCAGTTAGTTACACTAAAGAAAGAATATGAAACTAAAGGTTTTCACTTACAGCGACTTTATAATCGCCGCAAGAAACTAAGAACTGGAGGATATGGCTCTACTTTTGCACGAGTCATGGACGTATCTGATAAACATTATTATGATTAGTGTTTATGATGTAGAGGTAGATAACGAAACAATCTGCCGCAATTTAAATCGGCTTCAGTCTCAAATTTTTAAACTTTTGCCTATGCGCGAGGAAGATCAAGATTGAAGTAAGCCTTTAGAGACTATAATTCTTGAGCTCTTGGGAATGCAAGGGCTTTTTTCTGAATTAGAACCTTTAGTTACATTAATTTGTAAATTACAAGGTTTAATTGAAACACAGGATGAAGATAATTTTATGCTATATCGACGCACTATCTTTGAATGTTGCGGCTTAATAGATAAAGTTAAAAATTGTTTTTAAGATAGGAGCGGCCAATGTCAATGAAAACCTTAGCCGCAAGGCTCCAATATAATGGCGGTGACAGACTCGGCCGCATTAACAAACAAAAATTAAGAAGCTTGCAAGCTGCTTTAAGGGATGATTATCAATCACGAATGATTAAAACCCCTTTACACGCGGCTTGACCTTGCTTAATTAATGATGATACTTCTGGTTTAAAACCTGATTATGATAAGAAGATTATATCTGTAGAATACGATGCGGGTCTTGAGCCAGGAGACGTTTTTGAGTGTCTTGATGATGGTACTCATTGGATGATATATCTTCCAAGATTAACAGAAACCGCATATCTACGTTCTTCAATTATTCGTTGTCGTTATACAATGACGATTGACGATGAAGAATATTGAATTTATTTTCAAGGTCCTACTGAAACAGATCTTCGTTGGTTCATTAAACGAGGAATTAATATTAATGAGTTAAATCTTTCTGGTACAATATATATTAAATTAAATGCTAGTACAAGGGCATTTTTTGAACGATTTACTCATATTAAAGTAGATGGGCATATCTGGGAAGTCCAAGTTACAGATAGCATTTCTGTTCCTGGGATTCTTGAAATTGAAGTTCAAGAGTACTATGATAATCCTGTCGCAGAGCTTCCTGAAATTAAAAAGAGTGAGAATGCGGCGGAGACAGATGTGATTGTTGGTGAAACAATAGTCCCGCAAGACACTACTATAGGTTACTTTATTCCAAAAGAATACCTTAAAAAGAAGTATCAATGAGAAGTTCTTGGTAATCCAAGAGTCGAACTTATTGAAGTTATGAACAATGGTAATATGTGTAAGGTTAGAATCCACGATGGTGCCATTGGTTCTTATACTGTTAAATATGGTGATTATACTTTAAATGTAGAAATTGACTGGCGGCGAGAATATATTATTGGTCCCGCAAAAGTTTCACCATATGGATTTTATAAATATAGAGCAAAAGGTACAAATGTTACATTCTCTATTGATAATGCGGCAGTTGCAACGATTCTTAAACAAGATGGGAAACAATGTGAAATTGAAATTACGACTGGCCGCAAGGGTAAATTTAATTTAACTTGCACTTTTAATGATGAAGATGGAGAACAGCAGACAGTTGTATTACCTGTTGCTATTGGATCATTTACAGGAGATAAAGATGAGAAAAGCATCGGCCTTGTTGGCTAAGAATTTTAAATCAACATTCCTTTCCTGTGAAACGGATCAAGAGACTATTTGGCGGCGGCTCTTTGTTGAGAGTCGCCCTTATAGCGATAAATTGAAGAAATTATTAGTAATTAATACTGCGGATTGTCTTGATGAAGAACAAATTCAGTATCAAGAGATTATTGATAATTATAACCTTCAAGATTTAAAAGATAAGCAATATTTAAAAAATGTTCCTAAATTATCATTTGGTGAACATGAAGAAGTAAAAGCATATATTCTTTTAGAGTTTGATGATTTTATTCCAACTGGAAATCCGCATTATAGAGATTGTACAATTACATTTTCTATTATTTGTCATCTTGACTATTGGGAATTAGATGATTATAAATTACGTCCATATCAGATTGCGGGTTACATTGATGGTATGTTAAATGAAACTAAGCTTTCTGGTATTGGTACACTTCAATTTATGGGTGCTAGTGAAATTGTAATGAACGAATATCTTGGCGGTATTGTGCTTCGTTATATTGCTACACATGGTCGTGGCGATGATAGCACTACAGTTGATCCTGAATTACCTGCCCCGCAAGATCTTGGCGGCGGTGCTTGGTAAGGTGATAGATCATGGCGATAAAAGGAGATAAGAAAAGGCTTGGTTTAATATTATCTGGGCAGCCTTTGCCTGTCCTAGATGCGAATATATTTGTAACACAGCCTAAAATTAAAGATATTGTTTTGTTTGGCGAAGATGAATTTTTAATTGCCGTTCAAATGTTAGTAAGTATGGAACAGTTTGCAGAACAAGTCAAACGGGGCAATTCTGAATTAAATATAATATCAGATTTTCAACTTCTATTGATAATGGTGACAGAAGATCCTACAATTAAAAAGATGGTTTTAGATTTATTTTCTTTAATTTTTCCAGATTATAAAGTTGAGTTTACAGATAACACAATAGATTTTTCTATCGTAGAAGAAGAACAAAAATTTATAGTTGGACGTATTCATCCTTTTAATTTTGAAAATCTTCAAAATACTTTGAATGACGCATTTATTCCGCAAGGAGATAATGATAGAGAGCCAGATTATAATCCTGCAAATGATATGGCTTCTAAAATTGCGGAAAAGATTAAAAAGGGTCGAGAAAAAATTCATGCACAAAGAGCTGCAGAAGAAGGAGATCATTCTTTATTTGCAGATTACTGTTCCACTTTGTCTATTGGATTGCATGAAGATGTAAATATATTTTTCAATTATACGCCATTTCAGTTATATGATGCATATAGAAGATTTTTTAGTAAAGAACAATCTGATTTTTATATGCGGGTTTCCTCAATGCCTATGATGGATACTTCAAAAATGGAGACTCCACCTGAGTGAAACCGAAACTTATATTAATATTTCTCGCTGTGCCTTGACAGCGTTAAATATATAAAGAGATATTGCGGGGAGCGCGAACCCTAATATATCAAAAAAGAAAAGACTGTATACAATTTTTTCTATTCGTTTTAAGACAAAGGAGGTCCGCTTATGCGCATGGGTGTACGCGAGATCTGCGACGTTGTCTTTCGTCCTTTAACTGCTGTAGATATCGGAAATCAGCACTTTGATGCTGGTCAGCCTGTTCTTTATCTTGATACAGCTAAGACCAGTACTCTTGAGGGTGCTGCTACTACAGTTTATGCACAGGGCGGAAAAGGTAATCCTCGTCTAATTGGTTGGGACGGCGAGAAGACCTTAACATTCACCGTCGAAGATGCTCTAATTTCTGCGGTTAGCTTCTCTATGTTATCTGGTGCTGGTATCGTCAAGGGCCGCAAGGCTGAGGGTGATACTCCTGCTACTAAGATTTATGCTCATCAAACTTATGATCTAGTTGTTGAAACTAAAAATGGTGGTCTTTATGCACAACTTCCTACAGATGTACGTAATGGCGCTACTCTAGTTGTTTCTCGTGAAGCTCCTGTTTATGCCACTGTTTTAGATAGTGCTGGTGCTCCTCGTACTTTCCTTTCTGCTGTTACTATGAAGGAGATTTTTACTGGCAATGATGCTTCAACTGTAGCAGAATATGACCCTGCTGCTCCTGGTGAAGTCAAGCTTGAAGCTGAAGATGTAGTTTGGTTTAAACTTAGCTCTAGTGAGCGTCCATATACTGAGGGCACTGTGCCTCCTGGGGTAAAAGCTGGTAATACTGTCCGTATTGACTGCTATACAGTTCATACCGAAGGTGCTCAAGAAATTCAGATTGACGCTGAAAACTTCGCTGGTTATTATTATATTGAAGCTGATACCCTCTTCCGTGACGAGGCTACTGGTCAAGACTTACCCGCTCAGTTTATTATTCCTCGTGGTAAGATTCAGTCTAACTTCACTTTTACAATGGCTAACTCCGGCGATCCTTCAACCTTTACCTTTACAATTGACGCTTTCCCAGCTTATACTAAGTTTAATAAGCGTAAGAAAGTAATGGCTGCTCTCCAGATTATTGATCCTACTGTTGCAGGACATAATTATGAGGATAAGAGCATTATTGGCCATAAAGAGCGTAATGCTGGCGTAGATATTTACGGTGAAGGTAATGAATATACCGAAGGCGGTAGCGATCAAGCTAAGCGTAATCGTATTTATGATACTAGCATTTTTGAGGAAGTTGGAACTTCTAATAACCAGCAGCAAGATGGTGGCACTGGTGACGGTGGTACTGGTGAAGGTGGATCTGGCACTACAACTGACACTTACGTTGACGCACCTGCCGAGTTTAATGCAGATACAATTTATTACGTCAAGGATGGCGATAATTACGTCGCAGCAGATCCTCAGCCTACCGCTGATAACTTTAGTGAAGGAACTTATTTCATTAAAGGTTAATTTGCTTAATACAGGAGACCCTTATAGTCTCCAATTTAGGGGTACTCTACGGAGTACCCCTCTTTTTTATTAGAGATTTTAGGGGGTGAAAATTTGGTTCTTTATAATTATTTGCATTTATGATATGCTAACTTTGATCCTGAAGGAACTTTTATTGATACAATAAACAGTACAAAAGAGCAAATAAAAAATAATGCAATAAGTCGAATGAGGGATAAAGGTCAAACATCTGGGGCAATAGAGAAAGAATTTGAAAAATGATATCAGATTAAATCTCAAACAGATTTAGATGGACAAATTAATATTCCTCAAAATATGCATTCTCTTTTGGGTGAGTTAGATGCTGTTGCAAAAAGTTTTAAAAGTAATCTTAATGAAGCTAAAACTTTAACAGCTAAACGTAAAGTTGTAAATGATGCTATAGTATTGATTGATAAAATATTAGGCCAAGGTGCTAATAGAGGTTATACAACAGAAGCTGCTTTAAGACAAATAGAAACAAACAGAGAGCAATTAGAAAAAGCACTAGATCATTTTTATAAATGAGCTGATTATAATAATGAAGGAAAAAATTTAATAGAAGAAGCAATAAAAACAATGGAAACTGGAACTGCGGGGTATACTTTTGAATTAGCTGATCAATTAGGGTTTTTAACAGCTAACCAAAAAGGATTAAAAGATGTTCATGATCTATATATTAATATTGGAGGCAGTACAGATTTTAAAACCGTAAAAGAAGATCCTGAGTTTGAAAGAGAATTAGAACTTTTAGCTGATGCTATAAGTGAAAATAATGGGCAATTAGCTCAAGGTGACCAAGTATTATTTTATCATGCAAACGATGGTCAAGGGCATATGGATATGACTACCAAGTATGCCGTATTTCAAGATAAAAATTATACTAATATTAGTAGAGTAAGTGTTATGCAAAAGAGTTGAGAGCAATTAGGAGTAATACCTTTATATGGAGCCAATAATTTAGTAAATCTAGCAGCTGGTATGGGTAATGCAAATTTAAACAAGAAAACTACAGGTTATGCAAGACAAGTTCTTCAAAAACATAACGTAAGTGCAACGGGAATGGGCTTTACAAGTACCGCGCCAACAGATTCTATTATATCTCAAACTGAGTTAGATCTTGCTTGAAGGACTGTAAGAGAAACAGTACGTTTAAAAGCTGTTGCAGATGCTTTGGCAAGTGATTTAAACACTAATTTTATTAATCAACCTAATTATTATGTCATTAGAAGTAGAGTTAGTGGAGAGGTTCATATTATAGGAGCTTCTACTATATTAGATAGAATTAGTACGGACTTAGAACAAGGACTTAAAAGTTCCATGGGTATTGGATTTGATTATTCTCATGAATCTTGACAAAATCGCACTAGAGAAAAATTTTGAATGTGAAATATTGGTTTCTTTAATCCAGGAAAAAATCCTGAAGCTCGTTTAACTCGTTCTAATTCAGCTTATTTTCCTATTTTAAATAAAATTCTTACACAAGAAGTACGAATTAGTTTGAATTTTAGTAATTATTTTACTAATTATTAAAATATATAGTCTTGACAAAAATTGAAAATTATGCTATACTATAATAGTAAAAATATATGAGATAAAAGGAGTTGATTATGCTTAATATTGAACAAATTAAGAATTGTCCATTAACTTCTCAAGAAATCTATGATATGATTAATAGTTGTCTTGAAGAAGCTGAGGATAATGGTTTTCTAAATCGCTTTGTATTTGAACGTGCATTAGTTTGCCATGAAGTTCTTTTACTAATTGAAGATTTAGATGAATTAGATGGATCTATGGTTGCAGAGAACCCTCTTAAAGCATTTAATCATTTTATTGAAGTTGGTTATATCGATCAATTAATTGAACATTTTGGGGATATAATTGAATATATTGGTGAAATTGCTACGCCATATTATGACGATTATGAGAAGTATCTACTTTCTGTAGGTGGAGTTTTAAATAAAGCTGAAATTTTCAGCTCAGAAGTTTTACAGAATATGGCAGGACAATTTAATGATTTAACTAAGAGTGGCGATATCCAAGAGACCCTCAAAATTGCAGATGAATGAGGTATGAATCGTAAGCCTGCACAAGTTGAAAATCCAGTCCCCGCAACTGAAATCTTAGATGGTTTATTCAAAGAATAATATTAGAGCCTTATGACAGAGAGTTCATAAGGCTCTTTTTTTATTAGAAAAATAGTATTTTTTTCATTTAATAGTAGATATTATTGCGGAGAAATTCCGCTTAGAGATATAAGGACATTCCGAGAGGAAGGTGAAATACTTTGAAATATTCCAATACTATTGAATATAATATTAAAACTAGTTTAGATTCTAAAGGTTTAACTCAGTTAAGATCTGAGTTACAAAGTTTAGAATTAAAACTACAAAATATGGGTAATAAAGGTTTATTAGATGAAAAAACTTTTGTAGATGCCCGCAATCAAATTCAAGGTTTAGGACAGGCTTTAAGTGATGCCTTTAATCCTTCTCTTGGAATGTTAGATTTATCCAAGTTAAACCAAGAACTTAAAAATAATGATGTAACAGCCCAAGGATTAAAAACTGCTTTTACTTCTCTTGGAGCAGAAGGTCAAGTTGCTTTTAATAATTTAGTTGGTGAATTAGGTAAACTTGATACTGGTATTTTAAGAACAAATTCCCAAATAGATAAGTTATTTACTACTTTTAGCAATACTTTTCGTTGGGGACTAGTATCTAGTTTCTTTAGTCAATTTATGAATGCAATTCATAGTTCTGTAGATTATGTAAAAGAACTTGATGATTCACTAACTCAGATTATGCTTGTTACAGATTATAATCGTGATTCAATGAATGAATTTGCAAGATCTGCTAACGAAGCAGCTAAAGCTGTTAGTATGACAACTACAGGTATGACTAATGCTTCATTAATTTTTGCTCAGCAAGGTTATGATCTTGGGCAATCTCAAGAATTAGCTACATTATCTGCTAAAGTGGCTAATGCTTCTCAGCAAGATACTGCTACTACTTCAGATCAGATTACAGCATATATGAATGCTTATGGTCTTGAAAATAGTATTGGTGAACTTACACAAGCAATGGATAACTGAGCATTAATTGCAAATATTTCTGCAGCAGATGTAGGTGAACTTGCACAAGCATCACAGCGAGCAGCTTCAATGGCAAACGCTGTAGGTGTTAGTGGTGAGCAACTTGCATCACAGATTGCTACGATTGAGTCAGTAACACGAGAAGCCCCAGAACAAATTGGTAATGGTCTTAAAACTCTTTATGCTCGTTTCTCAGATATTGCTTCTGGAAAAGAAGATGAAGATGGTTTCACTCTTGGTAAAGTTACTTCAGAGTTAAATAAGATTGGTGTTCAAGTTCTTGATGAAATGGGTCAAATTCGTGATGTTGGCGATATCATGGAAGACCTTATGGTTATTTGAGATGATCTTGACCAGACAAGCAAAGTAGCCGCATCTCAGGCTTTAGCTGGTAAATATCAAGTTAATCGTTTTATGGCTTTAATGGATAATTCTGATATGTATGAAGAGTATAAAGGTGCAACTGGAGCTAATGCGGCTGGTACTCTTGATATAATGAGTGAAGAATATGCTCAGTCTATTGAAGGACGAAGTGCTAAATTACAAGCTTCTTTAGAAGGATTATTTAGTACAATATTTAATACTGATGATATTTATCCTTGAATGGATGCCGCACAAGGAGCTATAGATTTATTACAACAATTTTTTGATGCTCTTGGTGGAGGACAAACTGTTCTTTTAGGTATTGGTAGTTTATTAATGCAAATATTTAGTAAAAATATGGCACAAGAAATTAATAATGTCGCAACTAATAGAGCAGTTCAACAACAAAAACTTGAAAATTTACAAAATTCTCAAGCTACGTTAACAACTTTGGGTGCGGCTAATCCTAATCCAAATGATGCTAATTCACAGAATATTTTAAATTTTGCTCAATATATGCAAGCCAATGCTAAGAATTTTAATGCAGAACAAATGGATCAAGCTAATTCTATTTTACAAGAGTTAGTTCAAAATAGTAATGCGGCTACAATGGCCGCAGATAAATTAAAAGAAAGCTTATCTGTTATTGGAATTGGTATTACAGCAACAACAGGTGAAAGTATTTTAGCTCCTTTCTTAGATAGTGAAGGAGCAGTAAATGCAACTTTATTATCAGAAGCACTTCAAAATATGTCTCAAAGTGAAGTTGCTGAAATGTTTTCTCATATACAAGAAGATATTAAACCGGCAAGAGAAGGCTTATTAGAATTTAATAAAGCTTTGCAAAATTATCAGCAAGAATTAAGAAATGCAAATAGCACCGATGATAGTTGAAGTCAAAGTCTTGCAAAATTACAAGCGGCACTAGATAATTTAGATGGTAAAATAGATCCTAGTACATATGAACGTTATGAACAAGCAGTTAAAGATATTGTAGAAGTAACTGAAAATGCAGGGGATCAAACAGCAGAAACTACTGCTGAAGTGGCTAAACTTGCAGATGGATTAGAAAAAGTTGCAGCAAAAGATTTAACTAATTTAAATCAATTAAATAATGATGCTTTTCAAGCTAAAAATACTCAAATGGCAGCAAAAGATTCCAATAAAGTTGCTGGAGCATTTCAAGAAGGTATGGGATCTCAAGCTCATATTCAAGAAATTTTAGATACCTTTAATGCAGTTCAACAATTAACTTTTGCTTGACAAGCATTTCAAAATCTTGGTAGTCTTTGAGCTAATGAAGATTTATCCACTGGAGAAAAAGTTCTTCAGACTATAATGAATCTTACAATGGCTATGCCGCAATTAATTGACGCTATAGACACTTTAAAAAGTGGAGGCTTAGCACAATCATTTCAAGAACTAAATGATGCTTTATCTAATATTCAAGCAGGAAATATAGATTTTTCTTCTGATGGAAGAATGGTAGAAATTAACGAAGAATTAAATTCTTTATTAGAAAAAAGAACTACTATTAATGATAAGATTAGTAAAGCACAGCAAGAAATTTATAATAGCACTAAAAAAGTAGCACAAGCTGAAAGTGAAAGCGGAAAAAATGCTATGACAGGGGCTCAACTAGCATTTAAAAAACTTTTAGCAAAAAAGACGGAAAAGGAACAAAATGAACTTATTTCCATATTAGAAAAAGAACAAATAGCCAATGAAGCAGCTATTACAACAGCAGAAACTACAAGAAGTGCTATTGGAAAAATAATAACTGCTGAGCTAGTTAAACAAGTTGCTTTACAGGCGGCTTTAACTTTTGGTATTCCTTTATTATTAGCTGGTTTAGGCGCTGCGGTTGGATATTATCAACAGCAACGAGAGGAAGCAGAAAAACTAAAGCAAGAACGTTTAGAAGCTTCAAATCAACAAACCGATGAGTTAAAGAAAAATGCAGCAAACATACAAGAGCTTTATAATAATTATAAAGAAACAGGAGAAGCGGCTGATGGTTTAAGAGAAGCTCTTGAACAACAAGCTGAAGCTTTAGGTATAGTAGTAACGGCTGCAGATGATTATGATAGTTTAAAACAAAAAATAGATGAAGCAACAGCTTCTCAATTAGCATATAATGCAGCTTTAAGAGGAGAAGATTCTTCTATCTCAAAAACAACTGCTACCGATGCTGGATTAACTTTTGAAGATAAAAAGGCACTAGGAATTGATACGACTTCAGCTTCTTATGTTAGCACGGCTACTGGTCAAATGCAATATCAAGCAGATGGAAGTGTTTCTGCAGATATAGCAAAAACAGTTGAAAAATCAAAAGAATTAATAGATCTTGAGCAGCAAAGTATTGCAAATCGTAATGCAGAATTGGCTATTTTAGATCGTGGTAATCCAAAAGAAGAAGAAAAATATCAGTTATTAAAACAGCAAAATACAGAAAGTCAAGATCGAATAGATCGTCTTACTAATTATGTTGAAGGAAATAAAGATTATTTAGATAATCAATATGCACAAGCTGAAAATAATGTATTATCAGTAGCTTTAAATACAGATCGTTTTAAGGGACAAGAAAATGCTGCTGGTAATTTTGAAATAACTTCTTATGAGCAAGCTCTTCAATATGTAAAAAATATTACAGATGAATTAGAAATTACAGAACAACAACAGCAAGAATTAGCTGCAACTGCTTTAGAATATGCTGGTAATCTTGAAGGCGCCGCGCAAGCTCAATTAGAGATAGCTCAAAATCAAATTGAACAAAATCCTTATGTTTATTCTGGAGTCCATGCAGGCGAATCCGGAATGAATAAAATCAATGAATTGGGTGAAAAATTTGATTTATCTAATCAAGCAAAAGCAAAAATATCAGATTTAATAGATTGGTCTGATACAAATGAGCTAGATGCAAGAATCGCAGATTTAGCTGAAGAAATTGAAGAAGGTTTAAGTCAAGGAATGTCTCTTGATGATATTCTTTCTAAAATGCAAGAAAATCAAGCGATCGAACTTACAGATGATGAAATTCTTAAGCAAGAACGTGATGATTATGGGTATAATGGAGAAGATTGAGACCGAGATGCAGAAGGAGTTAAAGATTATGCTGATTCTCTTCAAGAATTGGCAGAAATTTCTGATGAAGTTGCAGATTCATTAAAAGATAATAGAAAAGCTGCTATTAGTATCGCCGATGCAAATGCTCGATTAACAAAAGGAGTAAAATCTTTACAAGAAAATTGAGAAGATTGAAATGAAATTTTACAAGATAGTTCAAAAGAAGGAACCCAAGAGTACGCTGAAGCTTTAGAAGGAACTGAAGCAGCATTAAGTAATATTTTTGACTATGATATTAGCGATACTTTTGCAAATTCTACAGCATTTATTAAAGAACATTTAGACGATATTCAAGCGGCTGCAGATGGTGATGTTGAAGCAATTGATAGATTAAGAGTTGCTGCGGCGACTCAGATTGCTATAGATGCAGGAGTAGATTTCAGTAATTTAACTGCAGATCAACAACGTATTTGAGATGAAGTTATTAATTATCCTTATGATGATATAGAAATAGGTGCTGCTTTAGATACCACAGCAGTTTGACCAGTTTTGCAACAAATGCAAGATCAACTTGGGTTAACAACTCAAGAAATGCAGAAAATTTTAGATTCATTAGGATTTGAGCCAAAAATTGACTATTTAGAGGTTCCAGCTGATGCTATTCAAAAAGATGAAGTTACAGATACTGGTACTTATACAGATGATAAAGGTCAAACTTATACCTTTGAATTAAGTTCTGTATTAAATGGAGATACAAATACTTCTGTAAAGATTCCAATAATTAGTGGTTCAAGAACAACTTATCAAGGTGGAGGAAGTGTTGCTCCGCCAAACATTTCTAGTAAAGGTGGTTCTTGTTTTGTGGCTGGTACTTTAATTACCACTTTAACTGGCTTCTCTCCGATAGAACAAATCAAACAAGGGGATATAGTTCTTTCTTATAATGAATCACTTCATCAACTTGAATATAGTACGGTAGTTCAGACTATGATCCATGATGTTATAGAACCTATTTATACTCTATATATTAAAAATGAACAATTAAGAGTTACTAGTATTCACCGCTTCTTAATTTCTCGTGATATTTTCCATTCAGCTCCACAATGAGTACCTGCGACAGACCTCCAAATTGGTGATTGGATGTTCTTCGCAGATGGCACGTGACATTTAATTTATAACATTGAAGTTAATGTTGAACATCAAATTGTCTATAATTTTGAAGTAGCTGGAAATCACAATTACTACGTTGGCCGCAACCAAATTCTTGCTCACAATAAGGGTGGAGGAAAATCCTGCTTTGTAGCTGGCACTTTAATCTCTACTTCTTTTGGATATAAGCCTATTGAATTAATTAAACCTAATGATCTTGTACTTTCTTATAATGAATCATTATATCAAAATGAATATAGTAAAGCTGTTCAGACCATGATTCATGATACTATAGAACCAATTTATACCTTATATATTAAGAATGAACAATTAAAAGTTACTGGTATCCACAGATTCTTAGTTTCTAAAGATATTAGTTTTGAACCACAATGAATTGCCGCACAAGATTTACAAATTGGTGATTGAGTATTATTAGCTGATAGTACTTGACATTTAATTTGAAAGATTGAAGTTAATCTTGAACATCAAATTGTTTATAATTTTGAGGTGGCGGGAAATCATAATTACTACGTTGGCCGCAATCAAATTCTTGCTCACAATAAAGGCGGAAGTGGCAAAAAAGGTGGCGGTAGTGGTAGTGGTCAAAAACCTAAAACTGCTAAGAAAAAAGAAGCAGAAAAAGCTGAAAAGAAATATTATGAAGAAGTAGATAAGCAATTAGAACAAACAGAAAAAACACTTAAATCTTTAGAAAAAGTTACAGATAAATTAACAGGTACGCAAGCTAGAGCTAAACAAAATGAACAATTAAAATTACTTCAAAAAGAAAAAGATCTTCAAGAAAAGAAATTAAAAATTCTCCAAGAGCAAGAAAAAGTTGATGTATCAACCGCAATTAAAAAAGCTGATAAAGATTTTGAAGATTTACTTAAAAAACAAGGTGTTAATTTTAATCTTTTAGACTTTACATTTGATGAAGAAGGCTTTATTGATAATCTTGATTCTGTTAGAGAATCTATAGCAAATGGTATAAATAAATTAAATGACCAATATAATGCTATAATTGGCGATGATGGAGAAGTCACTGACGAAGAGCAAGAACGATTAAAAGCCCTTGACGAAGAAATTCAAAAACTTGAAAAATTAGGTAAAGAAGTAGAAAAAAATGGTACTCGTTATAATGAAATTGTTATAGAAGAACAAGAAATTCAAGATGAAATGCAAGAAATTCAAGACCAAATGCAAGATATTGCAATTGACGCCTATAAAGCTTCTCAAGAAGCAATCGATAACTTAAAAGATTTAAGAAAAGAATGGGCTAAATTTAGTGCAGGTCTTTATGATTCTTCTAAAGGGGAATCTTTCTTATCTTTGGATAATCCAATTCGTCAATTAAAAGAAATAGAAAATGAAATAAGTTCTATCTATACAGTTTCTGGGACTGAAGCTAGAAAATATTATGATGATGTTATCGCTCAGCAACAAAAATATTTAGAGAATGCAAAAACTGCGGATGAGCAGCAAGCTTATAAAGATGCTATCGAATATTATGAAAAATTAAGAGATAGCATTGATGATGGTGCAATTCTTAATAATGGTTTAATGCAAGTTGCCTTAAATGATCTTACTAGACTTCAAGAAATTTGAAATAATTGAAATGATGAAGGCGGCAATGGTTTCTTTGGAGACGATAAAGCTGCACTTGAAAAAGCTCTTGAAGATGCTCAAAAACGTGTAATGGAATTTGCTCAAGATTTTGAAGAACTGATTGAAGATTTAAAAGATGCAACATTAGATATTGTAGATCATACTATGGAGCAATGAGATCGGCAACTTGATAGATATGACAGAGTTATTGATCAATTAGATAGATATTCTGATACTTATTCATTAATTTATGGTGACGCTTCATATGATATGCAAGAAGCGGTTTTAAGTCAACAAGCTCAAACATTAAAGAGTGAGTTAGATGCAGCTCAAGAAGCTTATCTAGCAGCTAATACTTATTATCTAGAAGCTTATGAGAAATTCGTTGATAAGAGCACAGGCTTAGCCAAAGAAGGCTATGAAGACTATATGTACGAACTTGAAGAAGCTATGAATGATGCTGAGGATAAAGTTCGAGATATAGCTGCGGATGCCGCAGAAAAATTCTCAGAAGCTTTTGAAGCCGCAGTTATGGCTAGCACACAATATATTCTTCGTAACACAATAGGCGAAAATGATTTTGAACATTCTGATCGTAATTGAGAATGAGACAAAGAATATATTGACAAGTATAAAGATGGCGTTGAAAAAGCATATGAAATGGACAAGCTCCGCAATAGATATATTGATATGCTTAATAATGCACAAGGTGCTTCTTTACAAACTCAAAATAAAATTCGTGCACAAATGCAAGAACAACTTGATCTCTTGGATGGACAAAAGACTGTTTCTGAATATGATGTTAAGCTTGCAAATGCTAAATTAGAAATTCTTCAAAAACAAATTGCTCTTGAAGATGCTCAACGTAATAAGAATAAGATGCAATTACGTAGAGATACACAAGGTAATTATAGATACGTCTATACAGCTGATAAAGATAATGTTGATCAAGCTCAACAAGAATTACTTGATTCTGAATATGATGCTTATGAAATGAGTAAGCAACAACAGATGAATAATTATGATGACATGATTAATGCTTATAAACGTTATCTAAGTCAACGAGAAGAAATTTTAACAAATAATAATTTATCTGAGGCTCAAAAGATGGAGCAGATTAAAGAACTTTGAGATAGATTCCAAAAATATGTTAATGCTGCACAAGAAGATTTTGGTGATGCAACCGCAGGTACCGTAGATATTCTTCAATGATTAGTTGTAAATGGTACTGATTATACAGCAACAGCTGCTACAGATATGTTAAATCAGCTATTAGATGCAGAAGGCAATGTAGCTGAACAATCTGGTGTTATTTGGATGGATTTAGCTAATAATATGGCGAATGAAGTTATTCCAAGTATTGCAGATGCTGTTACTACAGCTGATGATGTTATTGAACAAAAATTAGTTCAAACTGGAATTGCACTTGTTGGAGAAGATGGTACTGGTGGAGTATTTGGTGAAGTTTCTAATGGAGCCAATGATTTCGGTGATCAATGTGAAATGGCTGCAAACCAAACAGCAATTTTAGCTGAGCAATCAAATAAATTAAAAGAAGCTTTATTAGGTGACTCTGATGCTTTTGTAGAAACTCAAGGAAAATTAGCCTCTTATCAAAAACAGTTAGAGGATGTAGCAGAAGCTTCTTCTAATACGGCTAGAGCTTTGAGAGATACACAAAATGCTTTAGACAAAGCAAATGCTGAAAAACTTAATTATAAAACTCAGATTGATAGATTACTTTCTGGTCAAGATATTATTGTTAATCATAAAATTGTTGATGCTGAAGAATACAGAAGACAACAAGAAGAAGAAAAAAGAAAACAGCAACAACGAAGTAGCGGTGGCGGCGGTGGCAGAAACGCTCTAGCAGATGCAAGAGCCATTTGATACCACGGTGCATGAGGTAATGGAGGAAACTGGTATACTCCATATTCTCGACAATTCGGAACAGCTGCGGCAAATAAAGTTCTTTGATATTTCAATCATGGTTATGGATATAATTTTGATTTTGATACCGGTGGTTATACTGGCGAATGGAATCAAGGAGAAGGTGTAAGTAGTCATAAGAATGGTAAATTAGCTTTCTTACATCAAAAAGAACTTATTTTAAATGCACAAGACACAGAGAATATATTATCTGCTGTTTCTATGGTAAGAAGTCTTGCAAATTCAGCTCAAGCTTCTATGAACAATATTAATACTGCGGCCTCTGGCAATATTAATAGCATATATAATCCTGTTACAGAACAAAGAGTTGATATTCAAGCTTCATTCCCCAATGCGACAGATGCAGAAGATATACGTCAAGCTCTTATTGGTTTATCTGATAGAGCTTATCAGTATGCTCATCGTGTAATTTAGGGTGAAAATAAATAAATCTTATATATTACTTTTGATTTAAAAAAGAGTGAGATATAAGGAAATTCCTACGGGAGAGTTATATTTTAACTCTCCCGTTTTTTATTTAGAGAAAAGGAGCGCATGTATGGCGATAAATAGTTCTAGTTTACAAGAAACTATTCTTAAAGCAATTGACGCTGTTGTCACACAGCGCAATAATGAGTTAAAATTAGATAAAACAGTTACCGGCACCATTAAAAAGAATGTTGGAATGAGAGACGGAAAACCCATTTATCAAGTTCAATATAGTGGTGGTATATTTAATGCAATCGCTCAAAGTACAAATGATTCTTATCTACCAAATCAATCTGTTTATGTAATGGTGCCTGAAAATAATTTTTCAAAAGAAAAAATTATTATAGGACGTGCATCTAAAATTCAAACAGACCGTTCACGAAGTGTTGTGGCAGCCGCAGTTAATAAATATTCTATTATAGGTGCAAATTTATTAAAATCTACAAATGATAATAATATTTCTAATATACAATTTGGGTTAAGATCTTATCATCCATCTGCGTATGATAATCATGGGATTGATCATCGAGCTCAATTTTTATATCAAGCAAATTCTGATTCTAATTTAATAGACTTTAGTAATGATAGGCTGAATGTCTATAAAGAAGATACAACTGCTATTATGATTAAAGCAGATTTTTTAACTAACCTTTCAGCTGAACAAAAAATGCAATCTGGTGCACGATATGGATTAATCTTTAATTTTGCTTTTGATAACTTAAATAAAAGTTTTGGTGAAACCAATAGAGAAATTTTAGAAAATGCCGCGAAGATTGTAATTGGACAATATGAACAAGTTACATATTTAGATGATAAAACATCTGTGGCAGAAACTAAAAGTTCTTCTCTATTGGATATAATAGAAGATTTTGAAAATTCATTAGAATTAAATAATAGTATTAATTATTATACACAAGATAATACAGGTAAAATTGATCAAACTATTGAGTATATTCAATCAATATATAATAATTTTCAAAATACTAGTCCTGAATTAGATAAAGATATTATTGGAAATATTATTTCAGCTTATTTAAATTTATTAAATGATTTAAAAAAATATAAAACATTATTTAAAATAAATGAAGATTATCAACTTTGGTTAGCAGAAGTTGTAGGAGACGGTGATCAAAAATATGAACAGTTTGTCTTGACCTCTGATAATATGATTGGTAATCCTTTTAATTTTTCAGAATGAAATACTCAATATTCTGTCTTTAAAATTGATTTAGAAACTTTTAATCACTTAGAAAGTATTTTATTTTATAAAGAAGGCTTTATAGAAAACGTTGTCGAAGAGCAGCGTTGACCTATTGGTAGCAATGGCGGAGGGCCAGATATATTTGTAAAAAATTTACAGATATATGCTATGAATCCTTTAGATAATCAGTCTGGAGATTATGTTATTAAAGTAGAACCTTCTAATGGTCAAGATGCTATTATTTCTAATAGTAATCCTAATACACAATTTAGAGCCACTATTTTAAGAAAAATGTATGAAGATTTAAGTCGTAATGATAATATGCATTATCTTTGATTTAAAGAAGATTCTACTATTATTTCTAGTAATTCTGAAGGATACCATTATTTAGGTGGAGCAGGATGAAGAAAATTAGAACATAATGAATCTGGTTGACTTTTTTCTGTAAATGAAAATAAAAAGAGTGGTGTATCTATACAAGATAATAAAGCCTATAAAAATAATTATAAATGTGTTGCAATTTATGAGCCAAATGCTGATGATAAAACAATATTATCTTGCATATTTTCTATTTACAATGAAGATGCCGCAATTGATTTAAAACTAATTTCTGACATAGGAACTCAATTTAGTTTTGATGCGGGAGCTCCTCTTATTACTGTTTTAATTAATGAAAACAGAATGAAGAGCGAAGAGTTTAAAGAAGTAGGCTTTAATCCTGAAGCAGAAGGTAAAGATCGTTTATATAAATATGATTGAGCCATTGCAGATTCTGCAAACGAACAAGTTCTTTTCTTAGACGAAATTTTTAAAGAAGTTAAAATGCCAGAGGTAGAATCTGTTCAAGATGCTATCCTAATTAGTGCAAGAAAAGACTTATTGAAAAAAATTAAATCATATGTTGCTTATATGAAAACAGGAGAGACAGAATTAACTGTTGAAGAAGTAATTGAAGCATATAAGGCAACAAGAATTGTATATCCTGTTTCAATAGGAAGCTCAGGATTTACTGTATATTGTTATTTAAAGAAATATGAAAACGGCTTTTATTACGATGTAGGCTCCACATCTCTAAGTTTTGTAAATCAAGATTCAGAAATTTTTTCTGACTACAGAATTGTAATTGAAAATGGAGATCAAGTTTTCCAATATGACGAGTATGGAAAAAGTCCTTGCTCGGAAAGTAAAAAAGATCCTGTAGTAGTTCAGCCATTAAAGGCAAAACTATTTACGCCATCTGGACTTGAAGTAGAAAACTCAAATTATACAGTTGAATGAATTTTTCCAATAGAAGATTCCATGTTATTAACTAGTAATACTTTAAGTTTAAATCCTGCAACAAAAATAGTTGAACTTCATAAAGGATATGAATTAACTTTTAATATTGCTGATTTATATAACCCCGATGCATATAATAATCAAGTTACATGTCATATTGCTTTTAATGGAAAAGACTATTATAAAGACACTAATCTTTACATTGGTAAACAAGGTAATAATGGAACGAATGGCACAGATGTTGTTGTAAAAATTGATCCTGCGGGAACTGATCCTTCAGGAATATTAACCGAACAACCACTAACACTTTATGTTCAAAAAACAAATCTTTCCGCGAATGCAATGTGGAATATTGATAGTTCTAGACGATTAAATCCAACTGTTAATTTAATTGATGATATTTTAGGATTAAAATTAAACGTCTATCAAAAAGGAGTTTTATTAGGTCCTGATAGTTATAAAGCAGGGTATCCAAAATGAAATCTTGCAGGAAATCCTAGCGAAACATTGCAAAAAAATGGAAAGTTTTTTACAATTGGTGAACAATCTACACAATTACAATGAAATTATGATATCCAAAATGATAATCAGCATTATCGTTTACAGAATATTCGTGCGGAAGTTGTTTTAAGCGAAGATCAAACTTATTATGGCTTTTTCTCATTACCAATTATTGAATATGAAAATCTTGGTGGTTTAAATGTAGCAAGTTTATTATTAAAAAATAGAATTGCCATAGATAAAAAATATTATTTAAAAGAGATTATTTATAATCAAGATGGCCGCAATCCTGTTTATAATCATAATCAAGGATTAAAATTAATTAATTTACCACCAAATATTAATAGAATAGTTTTTAAAGCTAAAGGTGGATGAGATGCTCAAAAAAATACTTCTGGTAGTATTTCTAAAGTAATAGAAGATACTCCTGATTTTCTTCTTCTTTTGGAGAAAGATAATAATGAAGTTGTAGCACAACAAGAAATAGAAATAACCAATATAAATAAAGAAGCAATGGTTTACGTCATTCCAAATGATACTTATAATGGAAGTCAAACTAACAATAGAATAGAAGCTAGATTATATAATATTAATAATGATTTAGTAGCTACTGTTTATGCTCCTATCCATATGGCTTTAAATACTTTCGGATTAGCATCTCTTAATGCATGAGATGGTAATACTGTAAAAATAGATGAAGATAATGGATACGTCATGGCTCCGCAAGTAGGTGCTGGTGAAAAAGACTCTAATAATCGTTTCACTGGTGTTTTAATGGGTAAAACAGAAACATATACTGGTGGTGCAGATAATGAAAAAGAAGTAGGATTATTTGGATATACTCATGGTATTCAATCAATTTTCTTAGATTCTGAAACAGGAGACGCTACTTTTGGATTGCCAGATGGATATACTTTTAATGAAGAAAGTGGAACACCAGTTCCAACTTTAGAAGGAGATACCTACAATGAGGGTCGCATTGAATTGCGTCCTGGAGCTGTTAGTAAAATAGGTGGTTGGCGATTAGGTCGCCGCAGCATTTATTATACGATGACCCCAGATCCAAAAGAAGATAAATCTAAATACATAAATGGTATAAAAACTATAACTAATTTTGGATATAAGTATTCAGGAGAAATTGGCCCTAAATATGAAGGAGATATGGGAACTCCTGGTAAAAAAAATTATGCTGCTCATCATGAAAAAGATATTAAAACATCAGATGGAGGATTGTTACTTTCTGCAAATCCAGCTTATATCTCTATTAAAGGTAAAAAATTAGGCTATGATGATATTAATACTGGATTGAATAGTAATTTGTATATTGGAGATTCATTAGAAATGCAATTAGACCCTCAAACTCCAACTCTTTTTACTATTTTTAGACATAATGGTCCATCAAGAGCTTATCCTGGAAAACGTTTTTATTTAGCTGGTATCAACGATAAAGGAGAATTAATTGCCAATGGTACCGCGACAGATGATGGTTCTGGAACAGGTACTAAATCTGGTGTAAATACTTTAAAAGCATTTAAGGATAATTTAAATTCTGACGCTTCTTACGTAGGATCAATGTTTGAAGCTGGACATAACGCTGCAAGTACAAAAGTATTTCTTCAAATGTTTAGAGAGCGACCTACAGATGATGCAGATTCAAAAGGTGCTTCTACTCAAGTATATATAACAGGAGGTCAACAGACTACTTCTGGAGACTTTACGAGCAATTCAGTTTCAGGCGATGAATATGGTAGACCGATTAGTATTCATGGTCAAAGTCTTATTTTATATGCCAGAACAAGTGAAGATGATTCTAAACAATATATTACCGTAGGAGACGATCCTATAAGAGGCGAGTATATTAAAACATCTGATGGTAAATATGAGGCAATAATTAGAGATCCGGATACAAATGAAATAATGAATCCAGCAGATGAATATTATGTTATGAAAGGTTTTAATTATCCTGAGACAGACGCAAACATTAAAATTTCTACTAATGAAGCTCAAATTAATTTAGGTCCAAGTACTCAATTATATTTAAAGCGTAAGCAAGAAGATGCAGATAAAGGAGATGGCTCAAAAGAAAAAGTTGGACCTAGTATACTAAAAACAACAGGTGCCTTCAATTGAGAAATTGGAACTGAGGGTAGAAAAGCTAATTTAAATATAAACGCTGCGGAGTTAACTGAAAATTATACTGAAATCATTCAAAATGTTAATGGACCAACAGAAATTAATAATAGTAAATTATATCAAATTAATGGTAAAGATGATATTAAATTATTTAGAGGAACTACAGTTGATGCTGGAGATGATGATAATAAGAATACCATTTATTCTCAATTAACATTGACTAATAATGAAGCTACTTTTGGATTAAATGCAAAAAGTTTCATAACTTTAAAAGATGAAGCTGATGAAGAAAGCAAATGAGAAACAATCGGAAAACTTTCTTTAATTTCAACTAGAAATAGTGATAAAACCGGTGCCAATATATTTATTCATTCAAATCAAATAGGTTCTGGAACAGCTCATAATGAAGATACATTACCTCAAATTCAGTTATCAGCAGGAGCAATCAATTCTAGTATAGTTAATGATGAAACTATTTATAATGGAAATCAAGTATCTATTTATTTAAATAGTAGCAATAATAATTGATCAAATTCTGAACCAATAGGAAATGAAAAAAATAATTCTCAAATTGGGGGAAGCGAAAAAATAGATGGAGTTCCTTTTGAGATTCGAGTTCAAAATTATAATTATAATAATAAAGAAAAAAAATATAGCTCAGCTCAAAACAGAACTATTTCCATTAGAACAAATAAAATTTATGATCATCAAAATCATACAGCTACTCAATTATATACTTTTAGAGTAGGTATGTCTGCAAAAGTTGTAGGTGGTATTGAATTAACCGATGGTTATGCTGGTGTATCAGGAGGAAGTAATTTTAGTATTTGAGCGGCTAGAGGTATCCATACAGAATGACAAGCTGATTGAATTAATTTTGGTTTAACTAATTTTTCTGGTTTTAGAAGAGGACCTATTTATCATAATAACGATGGAGGATATTATTCTGTTGATGGTATAACAACATTAAAAGAAGCTATCGACAATTGTCTTAAAGCTGCGGGAGCAGCAAAAAGTGCAGCAGACGCTGCTCAGTCTACAGCAAATAGTGCTCTTAGTATTGCTACTAATCATAAACATACTTTTACAGTCTCTCATAGCACAAAAACTATGAAAACAATTAAAGATATTGATTATAAAACAAAAACTTTTTCAGCGGTAAAAGATGGCGATAATGTAACATTAAATTCTGTTGTAAGTAGTATTGGAAATGTTGTAGCATTAAGAGATTTTACTTTATCTGCAGATAATCAAGGATATTCTCAAGTCAAAATAAATGAAAAAGAAGAGTCTTTTGAGAAATTAGACCCCAATCCCGCTACTGGAACATATGAATGAACTTCGAGTGGTCCTAGTTGATCATCTTAACTGGTAAAAAATAAAAAGGAGATAAAAGGATATGAATTTACAAACACGTTTAGAGCTTCAAGGCTCATTACAAAATTGAGTTGATTCTACTATGAATCAATTTAATATTTCAGCAGCTCAAATGGAAGATGCTATGTCAAAAGTAATATTAAATCTCAAAGATAAAGTTTTGCAAGATTATCTTTTAGAACAACAACAAGCTTATCAAGAAGCCATGGCATCTTCTTCTATTCCAGAAGAACAGGAGGAAGATGTAGATGGCTAGAATTACTGATATTATATATCATAGAACAGAAGAACAAAATACTAATAATGATATTGAATATAATATTGGAACAACTTTTGATCAAGTTCACGTTGCGAAAGATAATAATTTTACATTAGCTGGAGTAGTAAACTATCTTAAAACTTTTTTCAATAAGCAAATGCATATGATTTATCAAGGAGCAGAGCCTCAAAACTTAAAAGTAATGGAATGGTATGCTGTTGGCGGAGATATTGAAACAGATGATGCTCCAACAGCTGCTGCAAATAATTAAAAGAAAGGAGGATAAAATATGGCTACCATATTAAGTACACTTTATCCTCCTCTCATTGATACTTTTATGCCAGCTTTTCCTAATACAGATAGTGCGGTGGCACATTTTACTGTGTCACCGTATAATTCTACTTATGATATTCAATATTTGCATGTAACATTAGTAAATCAAAAAACTAATAAGAACGCTTTTTCAACAGAAGCAAATATTGAAACACCAGAGGGAACGGCTTTAATCAATGGGATTTGAATTCTACCTTTTTCTGAGTCTCTTAATGGAGATATTAATCCTTATCTCGAAATGAACAGAGCAAATAATTATTTTACACTATATATTCCAAGAGCTCTACTAAAGGCTAATGAAGATGGGTCAAATACTTTTAATGTAAACAGCTATTATAAATTACAATTAAGATTTGACAAATATGTTTCAACTGATAATAGTTGATCTATTACTCAAGCTAATAGTAATTATATTTCTGAAAAGCGAGCTTATTTTTCAGAATGGTCTAGTGTTTGTTTATTAAAAGCTATTCCAGAAATTACTGTCCATTTTAATAATTTTACATATGAACCTACTGAAAATTATGGAGCTAGCTCTACTACTGCGGTCACTAATTTACCTTCTACAACTGTTGTTCCATCAAGAGTCCCGCAATATATGCCTGGTATTATTCCTTTTGCAGGAAATCTTACTTTTGCGGGGAATAATGATAATTCTATTAGTAAGAGTGCAAATTCAGAATATTATCAAAGAGATATTCGCACTACTTCTAATGATGAATATTTAATGTCTTATCGAATAATTGTTCAAGATCAATTAGGTAATCTTATTAAAGACAGTAAAATTCAATATCCATCTAAAGATGAAAAGACAAATACTTTTTATTGATTATGTGATATGACAGAGGTTGCTCCTGGCGCAGACTATAATGTAACTCTTAATTTTACAACAAATAATCAATATACTTTTTCTAAAACTTTTACTTTTACTTTAATGGAACCAACTGTTACTAATTTTGAGCCAAAGATTAGTTTTAATAAAATTCCTTTGAAAGCATATGGAATTGAAGAACAAGTTTTAGTTACTTCAGAAGATGGATGAGTAGACGTTACAGTTCAATGAAATGGTAGTTTTGATAATGGTTATTTATTTATTAAAAGAGCTACTTCGTTGACAAACTTTAAAGAATGAGAGTTATTAGATTGTTATTACAATGATGATAATACAAATTTAACTAGAACTATTACTGATAAAACTATTAGTAGTCTTGTTGGTTATAAATATGCTTGTCAATATTTAACTGTTAAAGGTTCTTGGTCTCAAACTGTAATAAGCCCTGAAATTGTTTATCCTGATTTTCATGATATTTTATTAAGTCGTGGAGATAAACAATTAGCAGTTAGATATAATCCACAAATTGCAAGTTTAACACCAGTAGTAAGTCGTGTAAAAATTGATACTTTAGGTGGCCGTTACCCTAAATTTGCGGAAAATGCTAAACTTCATTATAAGCAATTCCAATTATCCGGTTTAATAACTGCGGAAAGTGATTTCAACCGTACTTTCTTAAATGATTTAGACTATAACGATGATATGGATTTATATAATGATAAAATGAATGGACAATATCAAATTCGTAATGATACTGTCCAAGAGACAGAAATAATGTACGGAATAGACTCAGACGGGAATGTTATTCCTAAATATAATGGTACTTATAGTGCGGAAATTGAGTCTGCGGATACTGACACTGAAATTCTTTTAAGAGATACACAAAAGAATACCAGACATGATCTTTATCCTAAAGATAATTGATGGTGAGAAAGAAAATTCCGTGAAGAAGTTATGGAATGACTCAATGATGGAGAACCTAAATTATATCGCTCTATGACTGAAGGTAATTTAATTGTAATGTTAGATTCTATCAGCTTAACACCTAATGCACAATTGGGTCGCCGCATCTGGAATTTTTCTTGTACCGTTTATGAAGTTGGGGATGGTAATTCGCTAGAACAACTTGATGCTCTTGGAATTTATCCAGTAGTAAATAGTTATAGTATAAATTTAACATCTGATCAAGGAATAACCACAGAAAATACAAATACATTATTGGGTCAAACTTATAGAATAAAAGCAAGTCCTAATGGTACAAATTTAATTCATACCGGTGAGTATGGAGACGATTATGGATATGTTTCTATCATTAATAGTAATGGTGAATTAGATGATAAAGTAAAAGCTCTTTCTATTGGAGATCAGATAGGTAATCTTTATACAGGATTGTATCAGAATTTTGATTTTGATACTTCAACAATTCGATTAAAAGATGTTAAAATTCAATTTGAATCATTGCCGCAATGATATGATTTAGATTCTATGTCTCCTTCAAATCATGCTATTGGCGGGCTATATTTGACTATTCAAAGAAATGATGAATTAGTTGATATAGTAGTAGATGAAAATTATCGAATCGTTGAAGTAAAGAATAATGCTCCTTTATGAGTTCAAGAAGGAATGACTATTACAGATTTCTTGTCTGATTGAGAAACTAAATCAGGAAATACATATTATAAAATTGAAGATGAAGATCAGTATATATATACAACTATTTCTTCCGATGATTATGAGTCAGAAACTTTTAATTATTATAAATTTAAAGAACCTTATACTAAAGATGGAAGAAATTATATTAGCAAAGCTGAATTAAAAGGAAAAAGATTTATTTTAAAAGATTCTAATATACAAGATGCTTCTACTGATTATGCTACTTATACAGCAGTAAGTCCAACTACTTCTTTGCCAGAAACAGAAGAGGAATGAGGAACTTATTATGTTTTAGTTGATAAAATTGCAGAAGATGGATCAACAGAAAATTCTGAATATTATGATTATATACAGATTCCAAAGAAAGAATATAAACCTGATTCTAAACAGTATAAAAAAGTACAACTAAATGATAAAAATTATTTTATTGAAGTCTTTGATGAAGAAGAAAAAGATAAATATTTAAAGGGAAAAACTGACGCCGATTCTGAAGAATATAATGAATATTTTAATGAAAAGTATGTTGGCACAGATGAATATAAAAAGATTTCTTGAAATGATTCTTTGGAGTTTAATTTTTATCTAGCAGAAAAATTAGATGAAGTTATTTATCAAAGAATTAATAATCCTGCATCTACCGATTATGAAGAAAATAGAGAGCTTTTAAAAGAAAGCATAGATAGCTTAAATAACACTATCGAAGATCTATATCTTCAATTAGAAGAAACTTTAAAACAATTTGAGCCATCTGAAGAAGAAGACATTGACCCTAATTCTTTAACACCAGAACAGCAAGAAAAGTATGATCTTTATAAGAATATTGTTAAACAAATTGATGAAATTTGAGCAATATATATAGATTTTCAAAATATTAAATCATATTTTGACAAACCAGGTTGAGGACAAAAATTAGAAGATTGAATTAATGCATATAATATTATTAGCGAGGAAGAGAAAAAAGAATTAGTACATACTATAAAAGAGAATATTACAATACAGCGGGATGAAGATTATATTAAATATGTTTCTCTCTTTGAGCCTAAAATAACAGCTTATATATTATATAAATTACGCGAAGAGTCTTTAGATTATAGTGACGTTGGATATGACGAATCTATACATTTAATTGATATAGCTAATAAAATAGCTAATGAATTAATGCCTATAAAGGATTTACAGACAAAAGTTTATAATTATACGATTATCTATGATAATGAAAATAATATTTATTCTCTTAGAAAATGAAATCCTACTACAGAAGAGCTTAATGCAGAGATAGAACGAATTAATAGATGAATATCTTTAATAGAAACAGATATTGCTTCACTAGAGGAAATTATTAGAAATAAAGAATGAGAAGAAGATTCTGAATTATCAGATGAACAAAAATTTGAAATATTAAATGGATATGAAGAAAATTTAAAAAATGTAAAAGAAAAATTGGCAGAATATCAACGAGAATTAGCATGATGCAATAATAAATTACAAGAAATAACCGATAGCAATTCTACAGATAGTGGTTCTACAGATGATAGTTCTACAGATGATAGTTCTACAGATAGTGGTTCTACAGATAGTGGTTCTACAGATAGTGGGTCTACAGGTAGTGACTCTACAGATAATGATTCTATAGATAGTAGTAATACTACAAATATAATTGGTGAAGATGAAGTAAATAATATCAAAAATACTGCTAATTTATTTAAAGCTATTTTTGAAAAAATTGATGAAAGAAATTCACAAGAAGAAAATTGAAAGATATTGAATGAAAAACTATCTGAGGCAAATGAAAATAGTGTTTATCATTATGCACGAGCAGAAATTAAGGATATTTTAAAAGGTAATAAGCTTAATTCAAGTAATAATACAATAATAAAGTTTAATGCTAATACTTTATTATTAGAAAACTTACCAGAAGATCTTGACGATGACAATATTTATAATTATTTCAAATATACCGTAGAAGAAGAGCTTATAGACCAATTAGAAGAAGAGAATGATGATGAAGAAAAAGTCGTAACAAAGCTTCTCATTACTTATAAACCAATTACTAATGAAAAAGATATTAAAGAAGAGGATTATGATTTTATTTATATTTGAAATGATTATTTTAAATATCTTATAAGTCTTTCAACTTTAAAAAATATATTAGATGATAATAATCAATATGTTTATATAGGAGATGATTCTTCTATATCTTTTGAAGAAGAAAATCTTTTTAAGCAAATTACAGAAATTTCAACTGAAAATTTCTTCTTATATTCTGAAACCGAACCATCTAAATACATTATTTATAATACCGAAGATGAAACGAGATATTATAAAATTTTAGATGAGAACTTTTTATCAGTTGCCGATTGAAAAAATAATACTATTTACTATTATCTCATTGATACAGATGGTATTCCAAGCGAAGAAGACTATTGAGAAATAGGTACTGATATAGACGAAGGTTCAATATCAACTTTCTATGAAAAAATAAATAAAAAATATAAAGAAGAATCTTCAGAAGAAGAAGAAAAAGATATTAGCGAAATCACTTATCCGCATTATGTTGTAATAAATACAGAAAAGAAATATGAATATCCTGTTTACATTAGATTAAAAAGAAAAAATCCCAATATAGATGACGATTATACTAATTATGAATTTAAACCATTAACAGAAGTCCTAGACTATATAAATGAATTCATTTATGTTAATAGTTATAATTCTTATGTTTCTAAAGAAGATACTGATAAGATAAAAATAACGACAGTATTAGGACCTGGAAATCAATTAATTAGAGTTAATACTGATACTGGGGAAGATTTAAGTTTTACAAATCTTAAAGATACAGATTCTGGTATTATAAGTGCTCAAATAACTGATTTCATCGACAATCAAATTAAACGAAAAAATTATGGATTAGGATATAAACTACAATTAAAGTTAGCATCGCCGCATAATCCAGGTGCTATTCTAACTCGTACAATTTTTGTTAATGAAAGAGGATATTATCAAGTACCTTCTAATATGATTGTAAAAGAAATTAAGCTATTTGATGAAGCTGTTGCAACACTTGATTATATTCTAGAATATGATTTAACTTATAATGATGTAACTGAGCCAAATTCTTATGAGGTTAGTGAATCTATAGTTGGTCAAATTTCTGGTGAATGGGATCATAACACTTCTATTGCACCTATTATTTCTAAAAAATATTGAGCCTATGATCAAAATAATTCAACTATAAACCAACAGATGGTTGACTATTGGAAAGCTATCAGTTTTGATGGAACTCCTTATACAATTCTTGATATTCAGCCTACTGGTACTCAGAATTCAATGCGGTATATAGTTGGTCGTTCAGGTGTATTAAATCTCCAAACAGATTATCCTACTTTAAATATGTATATCGCAGGAAAGCGTATGATACAAGCACCTATTACACGTCAACCGTATTTAGATGAATGAGAGTATGTTATTGATGAATCTGTTTATACAGGTAAACAAGATTCTGAATCAGAGGATGGTTTCTACTGATGAGTTGTTTATAATAATCAAACTACAGAAGAAACAGATGTTATTGTAAAAGTTCATTTAGAAACACCAAAAACTTATGAAGAAACAATTCAAGTAGATGAAGATTCTTCTTTGACGGTAGATGTTTTAGAATTTGATGCTGAGGAAGCTAAGGTTGTAGCAGATACTTGGTATAGCTTAGAAGATACTCATTATGCGTCAACAGAAATTTTGGATCCAAAGCCAAATACTATTTATGGAATTGTTAATACTTTAGGTGTTATCGAGTATAAGATATATTATCTTGACCGAGGTTGATTTAACGTGACATTCCCAAATATTGCGGATAATGACTACTCCATTGCATATGCTCAAGTGCCTGTTTATGGAATGATAGATTATCGTGCTAATATTATAAAGAAACTATGGAGTTAATAAGGAGTTGATAACAAATGAGAAAAACTTACCCTTATCTTGAAGAATCTTATACTGCTCATTTAAAAGACAATCCTTATCTTGAAAATCCATATGTTTATAATGTAAACACAGAGCAAAGAAAAAGAAATTTTCTTTCTCAAATTGATAATTTTATTAATCAAAAACAATATATCAACATGACCTTATTAGATTGACAAGAGAGACCTCTCAAAGAAATTGATGGTGTTATTACTTCTGGTTCAATCACTAAAGATGGAAGCAGTTCTGTCCGCAGGACTGCTTCCCTTTCTTGCTCTTTAGATGGCGGCGTTTATGATGTTGATGATTTAAGAATGGATTTTGCCTTAAATAAAAAAATCTTTATAGAAATTGGTGTTAAAAATAAAACCAATAGATATGAAGATTGACCTATTTTGTGATTCCCGCAAGGAGTTTTCTATATTAATTCAATAAGCTTTAACTCAGCTACTTCTTCTGCAGTTAATCTAAGTTTACAGCTAAAAGATAAAATGTGCCTATTAAATGGGGACGTTGGCGGAAAATTACCTGCAACTGTTCCATTTGATACTATGACAACTCAATTAGCTGATGGTACAATTACTGAACAAAAAGTATTATATTATAATATTATTACTGAATTAGTCCATCATTGGGGAGAAGAAGATTTAAATAACATCATTATCCAAGATGTTCCTTTACGAATCCGCAAAGTAATGGCTTGAAATGGTGAAAATGCTGTTTACCTAAGTGAAAGTCAGGATACGGTTGTTGATAATTCTTATCAATTTTCAATAGAAGCTCAAGAAGGATATAACAAGTATGAACAAGGCGATGATATCGGATATGTTTATGCTGACTTTGTTCCTACATCTGAAATTACTGGGTCTGTTGGGGATTCAGTTTGTACTATTCTCGATACTATAAAAAACCAATTAGGTAATTATGAATACTTTTATGATGTATTTGGAATCTTTCACTTCAGAGAAATAAAAAATTATTTAAATATCACACAATCAAATATTCTTCTCCAAGAGATGGGAAATGCGGGAAGACACATTAATTTAGAAGAGGGCCAATTCCAATTAGATACCGGCTCTGAAATACAATATTTAGTAGAAACGACTAGTGAAAAAACAGTTTATTCTTTTACAGATGCTACTAATATTACTTCAATTACAGTAACTCCAAATTATGATAACATAAAAAATGATTTTATCATAAATGGAATTAGACAAAATACATCATCGGATGTACAATATCCTATTCGTTATAGATGTGTTATAGATGAAAAACCTGAAATTGAGTTTTATGTTAATGCAGATACCGCTAATCGTTATAGTCGTAAAATGACTTGAACAGAATTAGAAAATCCAAATGCTTCTTATGTAGGAGCCTATGGAGAATTTGATAATATTCTTTTTTATACTCACCCAGATTATTCTGATGGTCGAGTCGTATTAGAAACGAATCAACTAGGTAAATGAATTGAATATCAAGTCCCGCAAACTGATGCGGATGGAAACCAGATTACAGATGAAGATGGTAATATTCAATATATGTTTTATATTCCTGAAATAGGAAATATGGATCAGATATATCGTTCTGGCGAAACAGAATTTCAAATTTGAAATGGTTCAGAATACACTAAAGTTTACTTAAAAGATAACCCTAGTGATCGAGATGCGGAAGAAAAAGATCCTATAATTTATAGCTCTATGGTTGGTGGATTGGGGCCGTATTATCCAATAGATTGAAGAACTTTTATGTATCTTTATGGATTAGAAGCAAATGCCAATGGCACAGATCCAGGACCGTATTTTCAAGATTTATATAATTTTTGACCAAATGAATACAATCTCCGCAGGGATAAACAATGTTTCTTTGGAGAAGAAGCAGATGGTAGTATTCATTTTAAAACTTTAGCTCAGGGGAATTTTTTCTTTGATATTATTGATGCTAGTTCTTCTTCTCTTGGAGAATATAGCGTCCAAAATATTGGTCGTAGAATAGATAGTTACAATGAAGATGATGTTAATTGTTTATTTAGACCAGAAATTCCTAATGTAGTTTTCTTAAATAAGGATGATCCAAGTCAAAATTGATCTGAAAATACTACAATAACAGAACTTAGAAATGTTTCAAGTACAATAGAAATGCTTGAAGCTCAAAGACAAGAATGTATTTTAAATAATCAACCTTGAGTTCAAGTTCCTAATGACGTTTATGCTAATTTGATTACTGGTGGCTATTTAAATAGTGCGTATGAAGCTTTAAGATATGAATTGTTTGCACATACAAAATATCAAAAAGTTGTTTCAATTACAGCTTTGCCCGCATTTTATCTTGAACCTAATAGCAGAGTAGAAGTTTCAGAAAGAACAACTAATACTTATGGTGACTTTATGATTCAAAATATAAGTTTAACATTGGGGCCTGGAGCAAATATGTCTGTTAGCTTAAATGAAGTTTCTGAAAGATTATAAGGAGGTGTGTATATGGCTCGTACAACTAATTATGGATTGGGGCAATATCGTTTTAATAAAGAATATTCTTATATAGGAGAATTACAGAACTCCACTATAGAATATTATAGTAATGAGAGTTATGGTTCTACAAAATATCAAGATATTCTTGTTACACTTCCTGTTGCGGAAAATACTAGTACTCCATTAATTCAATATGGAAAAACTTATTATATAGAATTAACAGTACCTCAAAATCAAGAATATACAACAACAATTGATTTAAAATTATGTGCTGCAACAACTATTAATCAAAATAGTGCACCTGACCTCAATCGTTTTCAGAATATAAAAAGATTAATAGTTCCGCCAACTCCTAACCCAGATGATAAAATCCATAGTCCTGTCTTATTATTTGAGTCTCCTGAGACACAAAATATAAAAGATAATCCTGAGACGCCAGAAAAAGAAGAGGAAAAAGAGACAATTTTAGCCGCAGTTATTGAAGATTGTATTGAAGGTATGGGTTTATCTCCGTATCACGTTTATAAATATAAAAATCAATATTTTTATTGTTATAAGAATCTTAATTCTAGTGAGATATGAAATTCAATAAGTGGAGAAAATGGAGGAGAAAAATCTCCATATTTTATAAAAAATAAAAATGTTAGTACATTGATACAAACTTGAAAAGTTTCAGAAGGAAAAGAGTCTACTGTAACATATAAGTTTGCATTTTCACCTAAATATAATCTTGAAGGTGGTTATAAATATTTGTTAATTGAAACAAATCGAGAAAATGGTTGAAGTCAAACTATGCAATGAATTAATGATAATGGCGAAACTTATTATGGCACTACTTTAGATATAGCTAGTGTTAATTTTAAAATATACAGTGTTTCTAATCTTTTGGAAAGAAATGCACTTGGTCAATCACAAATTCAATCTAGTACAGGGCAACTTACTCACATTGGAATTTGGGGCCACCCAGAACAAGCATTTACTATTAATGGCGAAGAAATTAAAATTGGTCAAAGTGGCTTCTATGAGCTAAATGATTACATTATTAATAATATAGGTGTAATTGTTACAGATAAACAAGTTGATCGATTTACAATCGATTATGAATATAAAGTGGTTAATTAGACAAAGGGGGAAACGATTTATGAGTTTAGAAAGTTTCTACGGTGGAAAGCAGGGTGTTTCCCCCGTTATTAAAAATAGATTTAAATATATCAATGTTGATGATGAAGCTTACAAGGACCGTATTAATCAAGAAACAAGATTAACTTATGATGAATATTTATGTTTAAGAGATAATAAAATTGAACCTTATTGATCTACAAAATGAGAAGATTTATTAGAAAAAGATGAACAAGATAAAAATAAAACTAAACCTCCTTTAATAGAATGAACTACTACAAAATTAAAGCCATTTACTATGGACGAGTGTTTAAAAGACGTTAATTATACAGATGTTTGGTATGGAGAACTTTGTATAATTGATACAGATAGTAAATATAATCCTAATAATGGTAAACTTTATCGTCGTACTTTAAAACAAGTTGATAATAAAAATGCTAAAACTGAGGATACTGCTTATGCAGAATATATAGGGCAAATTGTTGGTCCTATGGGCGGCGTATCTAAATTTGTATTTGGTTCTGTAGATGATGCCCGTAAGATGGCAGTTGGCGAATCACCAACTTATCCAAGCGATGTTGGTGCTACACCTTTAAATATAGCAAATTGAGATTATTTTTATCAAGATGCCGAAGGAAAAATGTCTGCCACCCCTCCCACTGGAGAATTGGGTAATGGCACTGTAAAATATGATGATATTGCCGTTTTAACATCAAATAATATTGTCTCAAGCGAAGGAAGTTCAAATAATTTTAATATTAGAACTGTCCCTGGAGTTGATCTTGATGGAAATGGTGTTCCTATAAGAGAAGATCCTAATAAAGAAGATAGTTTAATATATAATGATAGAATTGAATATACTTGATGCAATGTTGTTAGAAAAGATGATGATAAAAATTTAGACGCATGAGTATATATGGGATTTGATATTCCTTATACTGTTTATGAATCTAAAGCGGTTAATATTCCCTATTGGTTAAATCTTGATAGCGTTGGATATTCAAAAGATACTCATAATCCAGAGCATCCTTTTTATCACAATTTACATTTTTATATTCCAAGAGGAACTAGAGGTATTGGTCCTGAAGAAATTATGGTGGTAGGAGAAGATTTTAATTCCTTACCCAAAAATACCAATCTTTATTCTTTGGGCGATATAATCTATAATTCTAAAATAGATAAATATAGTTTAAAACCAAATGTTCAATCTATAACACCACAAACAATTCAATGGGAAAAAGATGAAAATGGCAATGATATAGAAACTACTATAAATAGTACTTCATATTGAGTTGCTAAATGAACTCTTTATAATCCTAAACAGGTAAAAGGTAATGTTGGGCTCAGAGATGCTCCTGGAGAAGATTCTACTACATACGAAACAGTTTATGTTTATCTTGGTAATTATCGAGATATTCATAGTATTAATTTAGAAAAAGATGGTACTTTTTCTATCAATTATTCTGATGGAACTTCTAAAACTTATAATAAAATTATTACTTGAGTTACTGGCGTATCTCTTAATACTACAGATAAAGAAAATGCTAACTATGGTCAATTCCAAATAACTTTTAATAATAATAAAATACCTGAAATCAATGAGAATTTACATTTAATTAAAAATGTAAATTATGACGACTCTACAGGCAAAATAACTTTTACTTACAGTGAGCAACAAAATGATAATGCTGAAGGTATTGAAGTTTGAGATATATTAACTGGAAATATTGTTTATCCAAAACAAATTGACATAGATACAAATAAAGCTAGTAATAATTATGGTAAAGTAACTTATTATAACAATACTGATTTTAATAATGGTAACTTAAAGCAAAATGCTCAATCCAAAGATATTGCTACACTTCCTTTAATTAAAAGTAATAATTACAACCCTGATACTGGTATTATTACTTTTACTTATGCAGGAAATTCTAATGATATAACTGTTCCAACAGATAATGCAATAGAGTATATATCTGTAATGAAAATAGATCCAAACACAGGTGAACTTCAGTATAAATTTAATACAGATAAAGCAACTGATCCTTGAAGAAATCTTACTGACAATGAGAATAATAATTTTATACTTCGAGATATAGTAGATCTTAAGATTAGTGATGGCGTTGCTCCTGCTTCAGTTTATAATTTAGTCAATGGAACGCTAGATACAACAACGGCAAACCAAACTCCTTATTTTGGTCATTTATATGTCTTATATCGTGGTGATAATCATTATAAAGATTTAGGTCAAGTTAAAGTTAGACCTAATATTGGTAGCTTTTTAACGATCAAAAATACCAAGGATGACTCAACTGATTCTTTTGCTTCTGCCGCAGATGCAATGGATTTGTTAAATAACGATGGTTATATTAAAGATGATGTGACATATGCTTCTAATACTGGTGAAATTAAATTTGAAGGAGCAGATCAAACAGGTAGCTTTGTTATTTTCACTATAGGAGAAGAAAATAACTTAGAAACTCATTTAGCATATTATGATGCAATTTCTAATCCAAAACAATGGAAAGATGCGGGTACCGTTGGTGGTTCAGGTTCTGGAGGAGCCGCGAGTAATATTCAAAGTCCTAATCCTTTTTATAATCCAGCTCAATCAGATAGTGAAGAATATCTTAAATGAGATAATGAAGTTGAAATAACTTTCAAAGAAGTTTCTTCAACCAATGGTAGTAATCCATTAATTCTTGGTGACTATTCTATTTGACAGTAAAAGAGGATCAATATGATATTAGAACAATGAGTTGGTCCTTTTACAGAAGACCCAGAAAAAGTTACTTTTTCAAAAGAAAATGTAACTTATTTACAATTAGGGGTGGAGTATCCACACTCCATCCCTCTTTCTGAAATAGAATTAAAAGATGGTGATGAAGGAACTGAAAATACTAGTTGACCAATTAAAATTTCTATCAATAAAGGTGAAGGTCAATATTGAAGAGACTTTGTTATTACGGATAAAGACATACTAGAATTAAAATTAAAAGAGTCAAAAATAGAAGTTATTGTACACGGAAATGATGACCCTCGCAATAAATATTTAATTATTAATGCCGCATATGAGACTGCGAGCTAGAAAGGAGAAGTAGAATGGCTGATACAACACTTACCAATAAAGTTCGCAATCCTCGAGATTTAAATCAATGGATGAATATTTGGACAGCTACTGTTAAAGATGATATGTCTTATATAATTAGTCCATCTGAAAATTGAAATATCTCTGCGGACAACTTAGGTCAAATTCCTGCGGACAAACTAGGCCAAATTCCTGTTGATAAAATTTCTCCTGTAAACTTTCAAGATAATGTTGAAGGAACAGAAAAAAATTATACTACAACCAATGTTACTATCACAACTGAACCTACAAGTGATAACTTAGGATTAAGTGGCGGCGTTGCCCTTACTAAGACAGATGGTAGTATTAGTGAAAAACCATTTGATAATGAATCAGATTCATATTTAAATGGAAAAGGAGAATTTGTATCATTACCTAAATACTCTTTAATAGGTGCTAAAGATGATTCTAATGTTAAACTTGCTTTAAATAAAGATACTAACGCAGTTTCAAATATAATTATCAATGGTAGTGGAAAGATTACTACTACTTATAGTAATACTACAATTACACTTAATCTTGCTAAAAATAGTGTAGGGACAAATGAGATTGCAGATGAATCTGTTACTATAAATAAGATAGATTGAGATTCTGTAGATCCAAATGATTCTAATAACACTATGGCTAAAATTATCAAAGATACTATTGATATTAATTCTTCAGCTAATAGCGGTATAGTGCCCGCAACGGGTGGAAATACTGCCGCAGGTAAAATTTGAGCAGCTGATTCTACTGGTGAGCCAGGTTGAAATAATTTTTCCAATACTCAATGAAATAATGCAGAAGAAAATACATTAACTCCAAGTAAACTTAATACTAAATTATTAGGTGCTTGAATAAGTAAAGATTTTCCTATTCATGATGAAAGTAGAAGCAATTCTACGAATAATTATTTAAATGATTGAGACTGAGATCGTTTTGCAATTTGAATTGAAATTTAAGGAGGTAATATGGCGGCAGTTAGTTTTTCAGATTTAATTCATCCTGTTGATTCAATTTATCTCCATAGAGAAGGTTCTGCTCCTTACAATTTTAATGGGAGTGACAATGAAGGACCGGCCGCATGTTTTGGTGGAACTTGAGTTGATTTAGGACTTACAACAATTGGCTCTGTAACTTATAGAGTTTGATATAGACAAGGTTAAAGGAGGTTTAAAATGAATACGAACGCAAATACCTGAGTTAATATTTTAGATATTCTTTGGCCTGTTGGATCGTTATATTATGTTCTTCAAGGTTCAGATAATACTCCTGACACAGTTCTTGGTGGTACTTGAGTCCAACAGAATGTATCTATCCCTATCGGTACTCTCACTTTTAACGCTTGATATCGCACAGCATAAGGGTCAAATATCATTAAAAAAATTAAATAAAAACTATATATAAATGACAGAAAGGAGTAGGATGAGTGAATTAAATAATTTATTATCATCCTACCCTCTATCAGAATTATTAATATTGGTTGTGGGTATACTTGCCGCAGGAAAAGTTGTTTGATCTTTAGTGGAATATTGATTAGGAAAAATTGATATTCGTGTTGGCGAAAAATATAAACGCGAAGAACGTTGAAATAATCTTGATAAAAAGATAGATGAACTAACACATAATCTTGACAAACATATAGATAGTCTTGCGGAAAAAGTAGATGGACTTAAAGTTCAAAACGATCAAACTCATGAGCATCAAATACAATTAGATAAATCTTTAGCTCTTGTCCAAGAACGACTCCAAGAGACTTCAAGAAGTTATTTAATTGACGCTCACCATAAATTTTGTTATGAGTATGGACAGATTGATGATTTAAGTCTACAATCAATAGAAAGACGTTATTTATATTATAAAACTGCGGGCGGTGATACTTTCATTGATCATTTAATGGAAGAAATCAGAGAGTTACGCCGAGTTGGCTATTATGAAAAACCGTCGCTAGATAATGAATAGAGGGGAGGATATCAGGATGGCTAATGAGCTAAAGGCAACAGTAATTAATATGAAAACCCTTAGCCAAGATATTACAGACCCTGTAGTAGTTGGCGCCGGTGAAGGTGCGGGGCGTGCTTTGCGTATTATCTTTACGCAAGAAGCTGCCGCGCAATTCACAGAAAATACTAAAGTTTATCTCTCTTGGCATCACCAAGAGATGGATATTAAAGGTTACAACGTTTTTACAGAAATTAAAAATGAGGATGATGAGGATTGACCTCCTACTTGAGAAATCAAATATCCTAAGTCAATGTTATATGAAGGTAATGTTGTAGCTTGTATTCAAATCGTAGATAATGTTAGTATTTCTACATCAGTTAATTTTACAATTCATGTATTAATTGATCCAAATGATGGTTCTAAGTTTACAGCAACAGATGATTTTACTGAGTTCCAAAAAGCAGTTATTAGTTTAGCAACCGCGGAAACCGAAGCTCGAGAACAAATGGAAGAGCAGGCTGCTCAATTTGAAGAAATGCAAATTGAATTTAATAATGTGAAAGAACTTGCAAAAAATGCTCAGAATATTTCACAAGCTGCGCAAGAAATTGCAGAAGCCGCACTTGCCACTTCTAATGAAGCTCTTGAAACAATTGTGGATTTCACATCCCTAGCAAAAGAAATCCAAACTAAAGAGCAAGAAAATTCAACTAAAATTGAAGAACTTGAAGAAACTGTTTCTGATGCTTTAAACCGTACTGAAGCAATCACAGAAAATGTCGCTGATGTAGCAGCCGCAGTTAGAGAGGTGGCCGCCAAAATTGGTGATATTAAATGTGAATGCGGATTAAAAGAAGAAGAAGTAGTTGAGTTAATTGAACAAGAATTAGCTAATTATATTTCTCAAGATGATTTAGCTAACTATGCTACGATCGAACAATTAGCTAACTATGTTACACAGGATCAAGTTAAAGACTTTGCTACTCTTGGAGAAGTTGATGAAAAATTAAGTGTAGCAGTCGAAGAAGCTCAAGGTGAACATCAAGCCATTTGAGATGCGCTACAATTTTCAGAGGAGGATTAAGTTTTATGGCTCAGATGAAGTTAGTTTATACAACTGCAGCAAAATTAAATTCTCTTTCAGTTGTAGATGGACAAATTATTTATTTAGCAGATGAAAATCAAATCTGTTTAGATATGAAAGGTAAGCGTTTAACTTACCGTTCAATTAAAACTTTTGATACAGATGCAGAACGTCTTGCCACTCAGCCTATTCCTAAAACATTTTATTTTGTTTTTGAAACAAATGTTATGTGGCAGTACAATAATGGATGACAACAAATTACTGCTTCTGGATTAACTCCTATTTTACATTTCGATACAGAAGATGACCTCCCCGAAATAGGTGAAGTTGATAAACTGTATTACACAGATAGTGGTATTTATAACTGGCGAGAGTCAGATAATAAATATAATCTAATTGCAAATGCAAATAGATGAGGTTCTATTTAATGCAAAGGAAAGGAAGATTGCATGGCTAATAATTTAGTTAAGTTTGTTTACGTTCCTGGTACCGTTACTGCGGAACAAATTGCAGCTTTTGATGCCAACACAGTCTATTTTATTGCTGGTTCTCACCAAATTTATAAGGGCTCTGTCCTTTATGATGGTGGTTCTTCAACTGCTGCTGCAGATCTAGCTCTACTTCGTGAGCAGATTGGCTCCTTACCTGTAAGCCAAGAGTACACCGATCTTATTGACTATATCGATAAGCAGATTGCGGCTGGCGATACTGCTAATTCCGCAGAAGTAACTGCTCTTGATAATAGTCTTGCGGCCGTTGCTAAGAGTGGTGCAGCTGAGGATGTTTCCGTAGAAGATGCTAACGGTCACTTTACCGCAACCGATGTTGAAGGTGCCCTAGAAGAGCTTTATACTGCTATTGGTACTGGTGGAACAAATGCTGCTGTTACTGTTACTAAGACTATTGGTGGAGCAAACGATAGCTTCATTTCTAAGTATACCTTTAGTCAAGGTGGAACTCCTATCGCTAATGGTGAAATTGAGATTGGTAAAGACTTAGTTGCTACCAATGGCGAATTAGTTGAGGAAGATGGCAATGGTAATTCTGGTACATTTATTAAGATGACCATTGCAAATGGTACTCCATTCTATATTAACGTTGCTGATCTAATTGAGTATAACTCTGTTGAGTCTACTAATGAAATTACACTAACAGACACCAATCATAAAATTACTGCTACCGTTGGTGAGATCGCAGCTTCTAAGATTATTTATCAGGCCGCAGAAGGTGCAACTCCTGCTAAGACAGTTGCTCAGGCTATCAATGCTTTAGAGTCTGCTGTTGGTAGTGGTGGTAGCGTTGATCAGAAGATCGCAGATGCTATTGCTGGACTTGATTCTAGTGCAACTGCTACAGCTGGTTCTGCTCTAACTAGCGTTACTGTTACTGACGGTAAGATTACTGGTTCTACTGAAGTTGCTCTTACCGCGGACAATATTACTTATGGTTCTGGTACCGCTAAGGCTGCTCTTGATACCATTGGTACAATTCCTGCTACTTCTGCCGCAACTACTGTTGTTGGTTACATCGACGAGAAAGTTGGTGCTGGTGTAAGTGCTCTTGATGCAGATGTTGATGCTGCTCTTGGTGCTGGCGATACCGATGCAGAAGCTATTGCTGTTGTAACTGGTGTTACTGAGGTTGACGGTGTCATCACCGGTGTTGACAGTGCTGCCGCAGACGCCGCTGGTGCTGCTACTCGTGCCAAGGCCGCCGTTATTGGTCAAGCTGGCGATCTTGCTACTGCTGATACCATTCATGGTGCTAAGCAGTATGCAGATGATGCTGTTGCCGCAGCCCTGTCTGATGTTAATGATGACATTGCCGCTCTTGATGCTGACCTTGACGCATCTGGTACTGCACAGCATGCCGGCGTATTTGTCATGTCTGGTGTAACTCAGGTTGATGGTAAGATTACTGCAGTTGATAGCGTTGAAGTTGATCCTGCTGGTGCTGCCGCAACCGCAGAGCAAAATGCTAAAGATTACACCGATGCTGCTCTTACTTGGGGAAGCCTTGCTTAATTAATTTTCATTGTAAAACATAAGAGGGGAATTTAATTCCCCTCTTTCTTTTCGTGTCTAAAGGAGGGCCGCATGGCTGGAAAAGTTAGATTTTATCGTGGAGAGCAAGGGACCTCCTTACCTGCAACTCGCCAAAATGGAGCTATATTTATTATAGAACGCTTTGGTTCTGATAGTAATGGATATAGCGTTGGCGATATGTATGTTGATATGGACAATGGAAACCGACTTCATATAATCCCCGATAAAGAGATAATAAAATATAATAGTTCTACAATGAGTAATGTTATATCTCAAAAAGGACAAACATATATCTTTCAAGAAGAAAATCCTCAAAAAATTGGTATAGCTGTTGGAGATGGAAGCAGTTATATTGGCGATTTACCTGTTTGAGGATATGAAGTAAAAGAAAAAATTAAACAAGCAATAAAACAAAAAGTTAACGCTTATTTAGGGACTGAATACCTCGGTTTAGGTTCTGAAAAATTGACAGCTGATACTATAGATATAAGTCAGTTAAATAAAGATCCAGAAGGCCCAGCTGAGACCTTAGTCCTTACTCGAGAATTGTGATTAGATTTTTAAAGAGAGGAAGGTGAAGTCCTTAAATGGCCGATATTTCTAAGATTACGTTACCTAATGGTAATACTTATGATATCAAAGACTCAGTAGCTCGTTCATCTATTGAAGCTATGCTTGGTGGAGATGCTATTACTTTTGGTGGAGTAACTACGACAGATCTTACTGACGGTGGTACTCAGAAGCCTACTGTCGATGGCACTCAAGTAACTCCCGTTAAAGGACAGCTATTCTTTAAAGGAACTAAAGAGTTCTTATGGGATGGTGCAAAGTGAATTGAACTTGGTACCTTAGATGCATTAGGAGATTTAGCTTATAAAGATAGTATCTCTTACGATAAAACTACTAGTGCAACATATGCAAGCACTAATTCTAGTAAAACTGTAAATGTTTCTGGTTCAAGTGCTGCTGTTACAATTACTGCAACCGCAAACACTAATGGTAATTATACTCCTGCGGGAACTGTTTCTCAGCCTACTTTTAGTAATGGTACAGTAGAAGCAAGTGGGTCTTATACCCCAGCTGGTACAGTTAGCGTTAGCACTAAGAGTACAAGCAATAAGACTGCTACAGTTTCTCCTGCATCTAGCGGAACTGCGACATACACTCCTGCTGGTACAATTTCTGCTCCTACTTTTAGTGATGGTGCAGTTGAAGCAAGTGGTTCTTATACTCCTGCTGGCACAGTTGCCGCACCCACATTTACAGGTACGGGTGTCCGTTTAGTAACTGGCAATATTCCAGTTCCTACCTCTGCAAGCTTTACTGGTACTGCTGCAACAATTGATGTTACTGGTACTGCCACAGGTACAGTTTCTAAACCTACATTCACAGGCACAAAAGCTACTGGTTTAACTGTAAGTGCAGCTTCTACCGGAACTGCTACTTACACTCCTGCAGGAACTGTTTCAGCTCCTACTATTTCAGTTGGAACTGCTGGTTCTACAACTACAATTAAAAATCCAACAGCAGTAAGTGTTGTTAATGCATTAGCCGCAGCCGCACCTGGAGCAACTGCTCCTGCAAATGCAATTACTTATTATAGTGTTGCAGATGAAACATTAAGTTTATATCAAATTGGTGCAACAAAAACTAATTCAATTACAACTTCTAATGTTACAGTTAAGACTGGCGATGCTGCATATACTGCAAGTGCTCCTACCTTTACTGGTACTGGAAAACGCCTTGTCTTACAAGACTACACACCTGCGGGTACAGTATCTCAGCCCACATTCTCTAATGGTGCAATTGATGGTACTGCTTCCTACACTCCTGCTGGTACAATCGGTCTTACTAATAGCAATAAGACCACTACCGTTTCTGCTGCTACAAGCGGTGAAGCTACTTACACTCCTGCTGGTACAAACAGCGCACCTGCATTCACTGGTACCGCTAAGAGCGTTAGTGTTACTGGTACTGCAACTGGTACAGTTTCCGCACCTACCTTCACTGGTACTGGTGTTCGTCTCGTTACCGGCAATATCGCTGTGCCTAGTGCTTATACTGCAACATTTACTGGTACCGCAGCTACAATCGATGTTGAAGGTACCGCTACAGGTACGGTATCTCAGCCTACCTTTACAGGAACTAAGGTTCAACTTGCGGGCACTACAACTGCCGCAGGCACAGTTACCTTACCTAACATCACTCTTGGACATACTAGCACTACTGCTACAGCATCTTAATTTAAGAAGCTCTAAAGGGCAACTTTGTGCAAATACAGAGTTGCCCTTTTTATTTTATATGAAATACAATGAATAAAACTTAGGAGGGCGTAAATGGCACAAATTTCTAACATTACGCTGCCCAATGGAAATAATTATGATTTAAAAGGCAGCATGTATACCGTTATTGGTACTCAGACTGCTAATACGGCAAGCTGAACTGGAGTTTTAGATACAATAGACGCCCTTTATGATGGCTTAACAATTGCATACTATCTTCCTCGGACGTCTGCAAGTAATGTTACTTTAAATTTAACTTTAAAAGGTAATGTTACTACAGGTGCAATTCCTGTTTATTATAAAACAAATACTCGCTTGGGTACTCACTATGCCGCAGGTGATATGGTTATTTTAACTTATTGAGGGGCTAATTCTATTAATGTTAGTGGTACAGTTAGAACTTCTGCAAGTTGAATTGCTCATGGCCAATATGTAGATGGTAATTCAAATACAGTCCCCGCAGTTTACATTGGTACTGCTGCAGCAACAGCTGCAAAAGTAGGCACTCTTACTGCGGCAAGCTGATCTGGACTTACTGGTAGTCGATATGCTTTTGTTGACAATCATTATGATAATACCTATAATGGAGCAATTACTTTAAATGTAAATAGCCAAGGGGCTAAACCAGTTTATATTAATGGAAAAGCATCTAGTTCATCTAATAAAACTTTACCAAGAGGAACCTATATTGCTTATTATGATGGTACTAATTGGTATTTTAATACAGATGGTAGCATTCCTGGCCCAAGTGGAGAAGAAGTAATTATTTCTGAATCAAGTTCAGATCCCGGTCCATATCATAAAATTTGAATAGAAATTTAGTTGACTTTTTCTTAGTTTTATGATATAATTTATATAAGAAATTTAATTTGAAAAATCTCTCTAGGAAAGGAGAATCATGGCTTCACCAGCTACACCTTATAGCCCGCAGGGCAGTTTAGCCTTGCCTAGAGTTCATATACCTACATGATATGGTTCACTTGAAAGTTCTAGTAATGGAGATGCAAGACTTAATTTAAACGTCATTACTCAAATTACTCCTACTGTTGCTGCAAGTGGAACTGATAATCTTATAGAAGATTCTACTGATTATATTATGACTATTGCAAATGGAACAAATATTTCTAATACAGAGTCCCGCAAGCATAATAGGATTACAATTGGTAGTACGGTACCTTCTCTTGGAACAATAGAAGCATATAGCGATGATAGTGAAATTTTATTGTCTAATGCTAAATCTGCACATGTTTTGTTTTTAGAACATGCTGTAGTTAAATCTTTTAATTTTAAAATCCCACACAATCATGTAATTGATCGAATTGAGAAATGATATAGAGCTGAAAATGGGACTTCTAATCAAACGTTAAGTACCGTATCAGGGAATTTATTAATAATACATGGGACAAATGAAAATGATGCCACAGTATTACAAAATACTGAGGTTTTGAATTTAGTTGAAGGAGGTCATTAATATGGCTAATATTTCTCAAGTTCAAGTTGGTGGGACCACATATGATATTTGCGATGGTATAGCACGGGATTCAATATCCTCTTTTCAAATAATAATGGTAGCAAATAAAAATAGTTTTTCTATAAATGCAAATGAATCATTTATATATTCATATTCGCTAGATAATTTAAATTTTGATTCTTCATATTTTATTATGAGCCTTATGGGTATAGTTAATAATCATCCAGATGAGACAACAATTGTTGGATGAGGTGTGAATTTAGTTACTAGACGCGTTGTACATATAGATATTAGAAATATGTATTCTAATTCTTTTACATTTGGAGCACAAAATTTAATAGTTCATTTATTAATTTCTAATAATAACCTGTTCAAACCAAGTCAAGATACAACTGTTTACTCTGTTGCAAATGACGGATAATTTCTTAAATAAATACCTATGTTATTTTAGTACAAAAATTATTAGAGGATACTAAATTTTAATATTCAGAATACTTTTAAATTTAGTATCCTCTTAAATTAATTTTATATAATGGCATTAAAAACTTTCAATACTATTATATAAAATTAATTTGTCTACTATATAAGCCTTTGATTAGAAAGGAAAATAAATGGCAAATCCAACAATTTCTCAAATTACAATAGGCAGTAATACTTATGATGTTTGTGATGCTACTGCCCGAAATTTGGCCACTCCTAAATTACTTTTTATAAACCTCGATTGATGTCATCGAAGTCAATTAAGTCATACATATTGATGTGGAAATCAATTAATTAAAGAAGGTAACTGACGCGGAAAATTATGACTCTTTTTTCAAGGACACGTTGATTTTAATGATGTAAATGGAAATGGCACCACTGAAACATGAGGTCAAATTCATGCTTTTATTAGTCATAGTAAGGGCCCTGCTGGAAATAACTATCATATTTTTCCAAATACACACGTTAGCAGTGATGACATAACTGAAGCTCCATACGTCGAATGATCATCTCAAAGAATAACTGTTCCAAAAAGTACAGGAGCATATCCAGCATTGCGTTTACAGACTGAATCTGTTTCTATTTATTCAAATCAAACTAATTTTTCATCTAGAATGACCACTTGTGCGTATGCCGCTTCTGGCGGAACCCGTGTATGAAGTATAAGTTATCATTCTAATGCTACTTTCTTCTATTTTCCTGCAAGTATTGAAGATAACACCACTATATCTCAAGGAGCAACTACAATAAGTAGCTCTGCTTCAGAAGATGGTTCTAATGGCAATCCAGAAACTAATTTAGTCCATTTTATAGCTAGTTATTCATAATAAGAGGGTATTTTCTATTTAATTAAATAAATAAAATTTTATCTATTTTAGATTGAAAGAATTAAATCTTCATTAAAATTTAATCTGAAATAAAAACCTTTTTTAAAAATAGTATGAAAGAAGGTGTTGCTCTATGGATATATCTCCTTATCTAGGAACTATTATATCAGTAATTATTACTGCTGGAGCAACATATGCGGCTTTTGCTTCAAGACTTGCTCGCATTGAAACTCTTTTAGATAAATTAGAAAAAGGTATTGATCGAGATAATACTCAAGTTATATCAATAGTCGAAAGGACATATAAATTAGAAAGTGATACTAAAACTATGTGAAATCGCATTGATGAATTAAGACTTGATTTAAAACAAATTAGAAATTAAGAAAGGAGTAAAGCATGGATGAAGAAATTCTAACCCCTTCTGAAGAAGAAATCACTCCTTCTGAGGAAGAAACCGTTCCTTCTAATGAAGAAACTGTTCCTACCGAAGAAGAAACTCCTGTTGATGAAACTCCAACAGAAGAAGAAAATGTCCCTGCGGAAGGTGAGTCAGAGGAAGACTATGTTGAACCTCCTTATTACGCAGGATACCGAATTTTTGCTGAAAATGGTCGCGAAATTACAGATCCAGATTTAACTTTAGGTTATCTTGTAAAAGATCATTTAACTATTAACCATCCCGCAATTCCAGCAAAATATCATTATAAAGTTCGACATGTAACTTTAACCGATGGAACAGATTTTTATCCAGAGGATAATGATCCCCGCATCAACATGCCAGATAATCAGGTTCCTAGTTGGAGTTATGTTGCTCCCGAACCGGAATCTATTATCGAACAATACGTTGATGAAGATGGTCAAATTCAAGATCGAGTAATAACTATACCTGCTCCAACAGTAAAGAATGCTTCTGTTGCTTATATCATTGACGCTCCTGCTGTTGAAGCTTATGATGAAATTGAAACAATTTATCATTATATTCTTTATACAGAAAAAGAATTAGCTAATAATGCTTTCTTAGCAGAAGGCCCTGTTCGCTTAGATGGCGCAGAAGAGTCTATTAATGATATTACTGAAGTTGTAGCTGACCTTGCAGGTAGCGATATTGAAGATCGCGTTGATAATGCAGAAGAACGTCTTACTACAAATAAAGAAGCTTTAGATGAACTTCTATTAGTAGTAGCTGATATTCTTGGTGGCGCGACCGAAGAAGAAGAAGAAGAAGAACCAGTTTAAAGGAAAGGTAGGTAATTATTATGGTTACACGTAGTGCTTATAAAATTATCAAACGTGCTGTTATCCTTCGCATTAATCGTGGCGAGGATCCTATTGAGGTAATCGATTCTTATCCTAAGCTTTCTGACACTCAGCGTGCACAGATGCTAGTCGAGCTTCAGGAAGAGGGCATTATTGCCGGTGAGTAATTATGGATTTATCCGCAGTAACTAGCTATATCTCTCCTATCATTTTAATAGCATGCTTAGGAGTTGGATATACACTTCATACTTTAAATAATAAAATATTAAATAGTTTTATTCCTGTTATTTCTGCTTCTCTTGGAATAACTGCCGCTGTTTGAAGTCTTGGAATGTTTGACCTTCCCACTATCGTAACTGGTATGATTAGTGGACTTGCGGCGACTGGTATGTATGAAGCCTTTAAAAATATTTTAGGTTTACCGCAAACATATGCGGCTGCTATGGCATTACCAGAAATTCCTTACGGAGAAGTCTTAGAAGATACTGATGATTCTCCTCGTGGAGAACACTTCGCAAAGGAGTAAATGTGAAAGAACCCGTCATTGATGTTTCACATTGAGACGGTACAGTAGATTACGCCTCATGGATTGCTAAACACAATCTATGGGGCGTTATTGTCAAATGTGGCGGCAATGAAACAAAATTAGGTCGCTATACTGACTCTCAATATGAAAATAATTACAAACGTGCAAAGGCCGCAGGTCTTCATGTTGGTGCGTATTATTATACTGTTTGCACTTCTGTAGCAGAAGCTAAGAAGGACGCAGAGCATGTTATTGGACTATTACAAGGTCATGATTTTGATATGCCAATTTATATGGATGTAGAAGATCCTCGTCAGTTTAAACTTTCAAAACGTGAATTAACTGACGTAATTAAAACTTTTTGTGATGCTTTAATTGATGCTGGATATTATGCAGGTCTTTATACTGGTGGGTATGCTTGATTAAATAATATGTATAAAGATGAATTAGATGATTATGCTAATTGAATTGCTTGATGGCGAGCATCTTGGCCTACAGAAGCTGGCCCTATCGGTTTATGGCAACAAGGTACAAGACGTTTAAGTACTGGTGAAATTTATTATGATGATGTATCTGGTGCTACCGATTTTAGTTGATGCGTAATTGATTATCCTGCCCGCATTAAAGCTAATCAAAAGAAAGAAACTAACGAAAATAGTGATTCTAAGGAGTCAACAGTGGCAGATAACAGACTTACAAAATTCTGTAATATAATGTATACTGCATGTGCTGAATGATCTCTTGGTTATGATCAATACAATCGTTGAGATATTCGCGATGGTGGTGAATGCGACTGTAGCTCATTAGTTATTTGAGCAGCACAACAAGCTGGATTTGATACAGGTTCCGCATCATATACTGGAAATATGTCTAGTAATTTTACAGCTCGTGGATGACAACGCATTCCCGCAGATTTATCTCAAGCTAGACCTGGCGATATTTTATTAAATGATACTTACCATACTGCCGCAGTAATTTCTGGTTATGGTTGGGATGCTAAAATTGCACAAGCGTCTATTGATGAACGTGGTCGTGCAACTGGCGGCTCTGAAGGGGATCAAACTGGAAATGAAACTAATGTAAAAGGTATTTATACCTACGGTCGTGGTTGAGATTGTATTCTTCGTTTTACTGGAGAATCAACTTCCGGTGCAGATACAGACAATTATATCATTAAATTAGATGTTGACGGGGCGGGCGGCCCTGCGACAGTTAGAGCTTGACAAATTTCTCTAGGCACAGAAACTGATGGAGTTATTTCCGGTCAAGTTTATGATAGTAGAGATTATTTCTGAGCAATGAACGCAGTAACTTTTGAGCATAGTGGCTCTGCTTTAGTACGTGCTGTTCAACGTAAAGTTGGTGCAGACGTTGATGGTTACTGAGGTCCTGCGACTTCAAGAGCAATTCAAAACTTCTTAATTGAACATGGTTTTGATGTAGGCGACGCAGGAGCAGACGGTTACTTTGGAACTGATTCTGTAAAAGCTTTGCAACGTTCTCTTAATAGCTCTAATAATCCTTGAAAATAAAATAAAGGGGTATACTCTTGTGAGTATACCCCTCTTTTTTTTTATCAATATTTTCCATAAATAAAAGCGTAACTGCCGCATTTTTCTCATGCTTTTTTAAATGTTTCTTTTGTAATACCTACTCTACTATTGGAGTTAATTAAATAAAAATATTCTAAATCTGATTTATAAATAACATAACACTCTCCATCATATCAATGTTCACCAATCCAAACAATAATAGGATAATTATTTTCAGAACATTGACATAGATAAGTAAAACCTTTGTTACTAATATCTTGAGCAGATATAGGCCATTGTTCACCTGCTATATAAGCCATTGAAAAATTATAAAGCCACTCAGGTCTAATTTTACCTTCTTTTGGAACATCAGGATCATCTTCTTGTTCTAACATATCTCAATAAAATTGATCAATATCTACATCATATCCTAACATTTTCATTGCCATAAAGAAACAACTTGTACTATCTGTATCAGTAAAATGGCCTTGAATATCTCGTTCTAAATTTTGCGGTTGAAGCTCAGGCTGTTTTACTGTGCTTCAATCTACAGGCATTTCATAAACAATAGGTTCTTCTACATTTTCAATAGTAGGTTCTGTAGGTCTAAAAAGGTATCATCTAGCAAAAAGAATATAAATTATAGCGACAATAATAATACTTAAACTAAAACGCAGATTTCAATTTTTCATCTTCTAAAATCCCTGCATATCCTAGACATATTGCATCCGCTTCATCCTCAGATGCAAATGATTTAAAATTATCTTCTACAAATTGTTTTGATTTTGCTTTTTGTTCAGCTCTAGTCCTACCAAATTTGATTCCATGTTTATTTTTAATTATACTACGTCAATGTGACGGAGTTAATTCTAAATTTTCAATTTGTTTTTGACGAGATCAATAAATAACCATTGCTTGAATCATTGCTAATTTTTTATATGTTTCTGCATTGTTTTGATATTGAATCCCTTCAAAATAAATTTTCTCAGGATGATAGGTTTCAATTAAAACATTAAATTCTCTGACAAAAGAATCTAATCTTTCCCCCATTGATTTATTGGCGGAGATTGAAAAATGACCAAACCCAATTAATTTTTTGTTATCAAAAACTGCTCAACCAGTTGTACGGCTAGCTTGGTCAAGTGCTAACGTCCGCCGCACAACTATGCACCTGTACTACCTAGGCCGCCACGAGCCTCATTTCCAAGAGAAGGAACAGAAATAAAATTAATCTTAGGTTGTTCCTCTTGGATGCGGAATTGACAAAGTCGAGTTCCTTTAGGAATTGTAACATCACGTGTTGCTAATACAGGCATCATCCATTGATCATCATCACCATTGTATGTAGAGTCAATAACTCCAATACTATTGGTTTGAAGAATACCCCAACGTTTAAAAGTAGAACTGCGGGGAGCTAAAATAGCTTCATAACCAAGTGGCAATTCCATTGCAAATCCTAGAGGAACGTAATCTCGCGTTCCAGCTTTTAAGCACATTTCTTCTGCTGTATAGCAATCAATCCAACTACCCCAGCCTTCTTGAGAAAGTTCTGGAGTAGTACCATAATATTTAACTTTAATTGGAACACTTCCAACATTATGTAGCATATTTAAAAAATTATCAGCTTCTTCTTTACTCATTAATCTTCCTCCCAAGGTGATAGCATATCTACAGAAACAACTTTCTGCATATTAAATTCAATGTTATCAAGAGGAATATCAGGAGCTTTAGCATCATTAAATACTAGTACTACTTTGCAAATAAACCAAGATTCAACAATTTCTCCTTGACTTTTTCTCGTTCTTAGAGTCTGAGTCCAAGAATTTAAAATATAATCATTGTCATGAGCAAATTTTTCGTAAAAACGATGTAGTTCATTAGCATCATTTTCATCTTCTACTCTAATTTCATTTGTTGATTTAATAAGATATTTAATCATTAATAATCCCTTCTATAAGATTTTGTATATAAGAAATATTTATTTTTTCTTTTTCAGTATAAGGTATCCTTATTAAAAGAATATTATTATTTTGACAATAATTATTTTTAACCTTATCTCAATATTGATTATTCTTTAAAGACTGTGGATCATTCTGTCAACCAAAGAAATGCTGCTCTCCATCGTATTCAATAATTAAATTATATTGAGGTAAATAAAAATCAAATCTTAAAGGAACGTTATTATCAGAAACTAATCCTGGAAAAGTTTTTTCTTTAATAAAAGGAATTTTTAATTCTTCTAAAGATTGTTTTATTTTAAATTCACCCAACGATTGTAAACATCCACAAGATTTTTTATTACCAAATAACAATTGATAAGCTGAAACTTGTATGATAGATCCGCAATCACATTCACATTCTCATATTCCACCTATGCCTTGTCCTCCAGATGAAATAAATTTTTTTACAGTTAATTTTCCAAAACGTTGTCCTGATAAATTATGACGATGTTCACCTAATTTATTTTTATGAAAAATACAATTATTTTCCCCACAAGTAGTTACTTTTCCAGAGGTTAAATCACCACCTCTTTTTAACACTTTATTTCCACAATCACATTGTAATTCTCATACAATTTTATTATTTCATCGTTCATCTGTTTTTCTTAAACAAAGTAAATGACCGAACCTTTGTCCAGTTAAATCTTTAAATCGGCCCATTTTTACTCGCTGTTCATTTTTGCTTTTACAAACTCAAGTTGATTAGCCTGAGTTACAAAATGCTTAATATAATCCGCAGGTCCTCGATAATCAACTTCTACTTTTTCCTGCACACTATTAGAATAATTTTTTATAAATTCAATAGACTCTTGCGGAATACTAAGTTGAGAAATTTTATGCATATCTCCATTATCAAGTACCTCAAAAATTTGAGTAAAATCAACTGGATTAGTTAGAACAATTAATTTATGCATTGCTAATCACCTTCTTTATATTTTCTACGTTTAAAACGGTATGATCTCAAAACGGAATTTGATAAAGTTTTAATCCATGATCTTTACAATATTGTTGTTTAATTTGATCACGTTCTCGAGTTTCTTGTAATTTAGTTTCAGAATCTCATTCGCTATTAATGCTGCGGAAATGCTGAGCTCCATCACATTCTATTACGATATTATATTCTGGTAGGAAGAAATCAAATCTCATATCAAAATCATCAAATTTTTTCTGAACCTGATATTCAACTCCGATTTCATTAAAAATATCTGCGGCACATACTTCACCGCGAGATACTGAACAAGCAGCCCCGCAACCTTGTCTTGTTAATTCCTCTTGGGTAAGAATAACAATATTGCCACACTCGCATTGACATAAATAATATTTACCGTCAATAGACAATACTGTTAGTTTTTCATATTGCGGATTCATTAAACTTCTACAATCATCCACTCAGCTTCAAAAAACATGAACATATAAACATCTTTAGTTTCATATTCTCGAACTCAAATTTCAAAAGCATCGTCTCCATGTTGGTATTGAATCGCAAGAATTTCCCCTCGTTCTTTTAAAACATCTTGTAATTCAATCACGCCTTTAGTAAATTGATTATCAGTAATATGAAACATGGTAAAGTCAGAACGTTCTTTACACATTAACATAAATCAACGTTTTTGATTTTTTCCAAATCAATCGCCAATAACAGTTCAATTATGATTCATTGTGGCTTCATCTTGCGGAGGAAGCTGAGCCATGACTTGTTTATTTAGTTCATAAAGAGTACCCATTTCTACTTCTGCCATAAATTCTCCTTTCATCTTATTACTATTATATTATATCAAAAAAAATTTTCTCTGTCAATACAAAAATAAGGGGTAGACTACTAAGTCTACCCCATTTTTATTAACAAATTCTTTTAGCATATTGGTTAGAGCTAGCTAAAAATATTCCTAATGTTTCATCATAATAACTTGGTTTACCTGGAATAAATCTGCCAAATTTTATTATAATATCTTCATATAATGCTGTTAAATAGTCAGTTTGTGCACTTAATTCTTCTTCAGTATATCCTGTATAAATCACAATATCATCATTAGAATATTTTCTAAAGAATCTAATTAAATCATAAAGATCATCTTCAGAATCAAAAGGCTCTAATCCTTGACAGACAATTGCTTCTGTAATAGTATTCTTTAAATAAGACAACACAATTTTTTCAATTGAAATATTATGAGTAGGACTATTAGCTAAATTAGAATTTTGACAAACTCGCTGTCCGCATTCTTTATCACACTTAAAACCGCAATATGGAAATTCAATTACCATAGAAGGTTTTTTGTAATTAACAAAATCTTCGTGAATTATACCTTTAATTTTCATTTAAATTATCCCATTGACGTAGATTAAATTCTGCTTTACGTTGTTTAGAATAGCTGCGTGTTGGTGTGTAGAACCCAACTACGCGAGTATATTCAGTTTCGACTGGTTCGCCGCAGTCTGGACAAGTTTTACCGTAGAAGCTATGATAATTTTTACATTGAGCTACTTTACCATTAAATGCAAAATAAGTAACACCTTGTTGTGCCACCCAATTAAGCATACGCCAAGCTTGATCTGAATTAGCAAATGGTGCATCTATATTAATATGTTCAATTGATCCACCATTACAATAACTATCAAATGCCGCACAAATTTTTGTTCTCTCTTGGATTGTAGCTTTAATTCCAAGAGGAATCCATTGATTACCATATAGAGGAAGGTCTTTTACAACCCGCTCAGAGTATAAATACTCATCTGCTTTTTGTAGCTTGACAGCTGCTTGTTCCGCAGGAACCTGCTCAATATTAATTTTATAATCTTTATCTAAAGCAAAGTTATCAATACAATTTTGAATTACCTTAAAAATACGTTGACCAAGATCATATGCTTTATCTGTATAGCTATAATTTCCAAAGTCATCTACTTCTGTATAGCCAAAAGTTTTCATAGTTTCAAAAATACCATTTACTCCAACAGTAGAATACATAGCATCAAGATTCATTAGGCCGCAAGAAATATTGGGTAACAAACCTTTTTCAACATTGCGGGCAATAATATGACGTTGAACATCCAGAATCTTTAGATTAAGTTCAGTTAAATCGCGAAGTTTAACTAAGAATTCTTGTTCATTTTCGCTTTGATAAGCAAGACGTGCGATATTAAGAGTAGATACTTTAACAGAACCTACTTCAAGAGCTGTGCCACCAATTGAATTGAAATAAAGGTCTGTAATATCGCTTTTTAGACGGCAACAATTTGAAAGACTATTCACTGTAGAATCAGTAAAGAAATTAAAAATATTCCACTTTAAAGAAGCATCACTAGCCCATCTCGCGAACTCTTCATCTACAAATTTACCATCTTGATAAAGCAGAGAAGCTGTAAGAACAGGGAAGGTAAAAACATTCTCTTCACGAATTTCATTAACTACATCAACAAAATCTTTTTGGAATGCAATAATTTCCTCTTCCTCGTCAATCATAAAACTGCCATCTGGAAATTCTCCACCACCAAAAATAGCTTCAAAATAAGGATGATCAAATACACTTACATTAGTAAAAGCAGCTTGATCAGAGCGTACCCATGGCTGATTTAAACGATGGATAAGAGCTTGAATCTGTTGTCTCTTATAAGTCTCAGGATCTTTCGTATAATATCCTTGAGCTACATCTCGACTCCAAAAGTAGTAAAGATATGGAATTAAATTGGGTAAACCGCAAGCTCCTGATTGTCTGCGGCTAAGGAAAGCAATTGCTTCCATTAAAATCTGAACAAAACTATCAAGATGCTTTGCGGGTTTAGCATTATAACCTTGAATAAAGAATAGACCTTTTTCTACTATTGGTTTAATATCATAAGCAAAACAATAAGGAACTAAAGTTGCAGTATTAAAATCATGCATATAAATGCTATATGACCACATAGCTTCCATAGCTTCATTAGCAATTTTATATCCATATTTCTTATTAATTTCATAATAGAGTTTATTAAAAACAAGAAGTTTCTGGTCTGGTTTTGACATTTCAGATAGCAAGGTTACAATATCTTTTTGAGCAATATTAGCATTAGCATCGATAGAAGTATTGGCAACATTATCTGAATCAATAAATCCTTCAATAAAATCAGTAAAGCTAAGAGTTGCTTCGTCAAATCCTTGAAGCTCTAAGAATTCTTCTCCATATTTTTCAACCATTTTATTAAATTGGGTTTGAAAATTCTTATTTAATTTTACATTTAATTTCATAAACTACTCCTTAAAACCGGCAACTATCGCAATCAGCATCCATTTTTGCCTGTTCATTTAACCAAGTAACTGCCGTTACAAAGTCCATATAATCATCGCCGAGTTTAAGAACAGGGGCAGACATAAAACCTTTATCAATAACTTCTTGAATATCAGAACTTTTTTCAAAAGCAATATTATTTTGATTTAATTTATGCTCTAGCACTCGACACTTAGGGCAATCAGTAGAAAATAATGTTATCATAAATCTCCTATCCATCTTATATCGAATGATTTTTTCTTGTCTATTATAATGTATTTTAGATTAAGTATATTATTCAATTTTGCCCACTATATCTTGTACTACCTGATCAATATCATAATCCTTAGTATATACTAATAATTTATCTTTTCCAATAATTTCATAAGGATGTTTGAAATCTTTTCAATCGGTAAACATGCGGCGGATCATTTCAAAAGTTAAACGCCCCTCTCGCTTAATGGATCGCCGCAAACGTTCTTTCCAATTAACAATAAGATAAATTATAATAAGATTATATTCATCATGCTTTTGGAGACTTTTAACTCCCTCTAAATTAAAAACTCCAAGATTAATAGCATTTGGCTTATCGCTTACCGCCAAAACATCTGTTCCATATTTCCAGTTACGAAATTCAGTCCATTCTAATAGAGCTTTTCTTTTAATCAAATCATTAAATAGTTTTTCTGATACGAAGTGATAATCTTTATGATTTTCTTCTCCATTTCTCGGCGGCCGAGTAGTTGTACTAATAATATAATACACGTGCGGATATTGCTCTATCATAGTCCCCATTGAGAATCTAATATATAGTTGCCGCATTAGTGTATCTTTGCCAGAAGCACTAGGCCCAATAATAGCTACTATAGTCGGTTTCATTTTGCTCCTTTTTTTCTTTATCTTTTTGGGTTTTGCGTAAAGATTCTACAAATTTTTGATGGTTCATTTTTGCAAAATCATCACGAAGTGCTTTATCCCAATCTGCATAACCAATTGTTACTGAGCCAGTTTCTTCATTTAACTCTAAAAAATCACCTTCATAAAGATAATGATCTTTACCATCAAAAGGAGTATGTTTAAAAACTAAGAAAAAAGTAACTGCGGCTGACCCTCGGATTTCTGTAATAAGACCGCAGTTACTTAGTTTTGAAACCCACCAAGGAATAATATTATCTCCAACATAATATCTAGTTTTCATTGTCACCTTCCTCTCCCCATCTCCACGCTGTCATATCTATTGTACCATTATTTTTCACTTCTGTCAAGATATGATAACATTGGTGAGATTTCGTATGACGATATGACTTGGTGAAAAACATTCCAGACCTTTTAAATCCATTAAACATTAGTAAAGTTCCACGAGTAAACCAACCTTTTTCCATTACTTTCTTTGTTCCATCTGGTTGAACTTGACTCATTTGTCGATTCAATCTTGCATAATAATCTCGACTCATTTTAACTGTAACTACACCACTTTCTGGTGTAAGAATACTTACACAAGATTTATTATCTTCTTTTGCAACTACTGCTCCAACAATTCGACAAGTTTTAAATAATGGAATATCAACTCCATTACGTTTAAAAGTTCTTTCAACCGGAGGATTATCTGGCAAACTATTATAAGACTTTATATTATATGCCAATTTATCAAGTTTTTTCATTGGATGATCATGATAATAAAAACCAAGACTATCCATTTCCCAAGTTGATAATGTACCTGCCGCATATTTATTCCAAACTTCATCAAATAAAGTTTGATTTAATTGCTGCAACATTTCTTCTTGATGTTCCCGCAAATAATCTCGTGCTTTATCCATACCTTTTGTATAAAGTTTCTGCCAAACTTTTTGATCAATTGCAATCTCACCATTATGAATTGTAGTTAAGTCTACATCAAAAAATTCTTCATAAAACTCATAAAAGTTTTCTGGAAGCATGTAAACATCGTCAACTTTACAGAATTTCCGCAAAGCCTTATTGAATACAAATAATCTTTTTTCAAAATTAAGACTATCTGGAATCAAATTTCTTTCCATCAAACCATTGAAATTTTGAAGAGTTAATCTCTTTTTTGGTTCACAAATTGACCAAATATATTCCCGCATAATATCTTCTCGGTTACCAAACTTATCAAAAGCTCCGCTCTTAATAAGTGAAATCAAAACTGGCTTTTTAACTTTTACTCTCTCTTGGAAATCGTTAAAACTTTCATATGGACGATTTTCAATAATATTTTGAATAATCTCTCCACCTACTCCGTTTAGACCTTTCATTCCAAAAAGAATACTACCAGTTTCAACATCTGGTTCAAACATATATCCTGACTTATTAATATCAATTAATGACATTGGAATACCACGATGAATAATATTACCTACTGCTTTTGCAATCTTACCATAATTACTACTCGCATCTTCATCAAGTCCTGCGTCAACTCTAAGACATGCAGTATTCCAATAGACAGGATCAAAATAAGTTGCAAGATAAATCGTTTGTAATCCTACAAAACTATATGCTAAACTATGAATAAGTGAGAATGAATAACCCATCTGCGGCTTAATTGCAGTTTCCCAAACATACTCACCGAGTCTTTGATTAACCGCTTTGCTCAAAACTAACTCATGCAATTCTTCAATTCGATTCATCTGTTTTTTCGCACAAATCTTGCGGGCATCATTTGCTTCTTTAAGACTAAATCCACAAATATCTGGGTCCATCAAAATCATCATCATATCTTCTTGCTGTGCGGGTGTTGCATAAGTTTCAAGATAATAATGCTCTAATGTCTTTTGGTCTACTTCCCGCAGATGCCATCTTGACATTTCATCATACCAACGAGACATATTATCTTTCATTCTTTTATATCTCTCAGTCGGTGTCTCTCCACCTTTTTCTGCGGCCATCAATCTCATTACTGAATTACAGTTTGCCATTTCACGTGGTGACCTCGGCCGCAACAATTTTACAGTTTGACTTCCAACTTGACTATCAAACTGGAAAAGTTTTAATACTTTACCTTCTGCAAGAACATCCCACATTTTATCATCGTCTATTGGAAGAACATCTGGATGAAGATATTTGTCATACAATTGCCGCAAACTCAAATTTTGATCAACTTCATTATATTCACTTAACATATTAAGACATTGAACAATTACATCTTGAATTTCTGTTACAAGAAAATCAAATTTAACATCTCCGCAATACTCTGCATCATGAAGTGAAAACTGAGTTACGATTGCTCCACTTGTTGCTTTCATAAAACATGCACTATCAAATGGATCATTCATATAAAAATTTACACCACTTGCATGAATACCACGATGATTAATCAATCCTTCAATCTTTTCAATAATTTCAAGAAGTCCAGGATATTTTCTAACTTCCGCCAGGAAATTCTTTACTGGCTTACGATCTTTTTCTTCATTACCATAAACCAAATCATGAACCGGCCAAACGAATCCACGTTCACTCGGGGCAAGACTTGTCATATACTGAGCTACGTCATTATCAATTCCATCTGGAAAATCTTTCGAACGATAACCGCGACAAGCTGTTGAAATCGCTGAACGTGTCGTCTCTGTACCATATGTACAAACTTGAACACATCCAAGTTGACCAACCTCTTCACGAATTGATTTAAAAATTTCTTCTCTCTTGGATGGACAAATATCAATATCAATATCGCCCAACTCAATGCGTTCTTTGTTACTATATCTCCAATAGGGAAGATTATATTTAATTGGATCAAGCTGAGTAATTCCTAGAAGATAATGATTCAATCCAGAACATGCGGAACCTCGTCCCGCACCTACAGTTGAACCAATTTCCCAAAATGAATCAATATAATGCTGAAGAAAAATTGGATATGCAAACATACAAGTTCCAAGTTTTTCTCCAATTACTTTTTGAATATCTGCTTCTTCTTCAAGTCGTGCAAGATAAACATCATTAAAGAGATTGAGTTCTCTAAGTTTATCACAACAATAATTAACCCAGTATCTTTCTTGCGGGTTATCGCTTGAATACAAATAATCCAAAGTCTTATAACCCATTTTTGACATTACTTTGGGATAATCTTTTACTGGAACTTGCGGGACTTGCTGTTTATGTGCAAATCCAAAATCTTGAATCTTACTCTTTACTTCCAAAGTATTTGCTTCAAGCTCCGCATAATCAAGACCAGTTCCTTCAAGATTCTGAATTACTTCTTCTGTTGTTTGAAGATATGCATATGCATAAAATTCATCTACTTCTCGATCACCCTGTTTTGAATTAAGAAATGCTTTATGAACTTCTCGATCACTCTTTTTCAAATAATGAGCATCAGTTGTTACTACAATCTTAACTTCAAAATAATTACTTAAAGCTTTCATTCGACGATTAACAATCATCTGCTCTTTACTTTGAGCTGGCTGAATCTCAAAATAATAATCGTCTCCAAATACAGACTTACACCAATTTACAAAATCTACAATCCTATAATAATATTCAGTCTTACCTTCAAGATTGCCAACTCTCTCAGCTTTATCCATTTCAAGAATACAATAATCAAGTTCTGAACCAAGACATGCAGACGATGCAATTAAATGGCCTTTACCAAATTCATCTACACATGCCATTATTTCTGCTTTGAGAGTTGGCACTCTCTCCATACCTCTATCAAAATAACTATTCATCCAAGAATTTGATGACAGTTTCCGCAACATTTTTGCACCAATTGCATCTTTTGCAATTAAAATAAAGTGCCAATATCGCTGTCCACTTCCACGTTCATCAACAAGATAGATCTCATTACCATACCCAATTTTAAAATCTGGATTCTTCTCTTGGACTTTCTGTCTAATTTGGTCAAGCTTAACCCAATTACCTAACGCTTCATGATCAGTCAAACAAATACCTTCAAGACCAATTTCTACGGCATAATTAACAAGAGAATCAACTGTATTAATACAATCGATAAGACGGATATTTGACATATCACTATGTGAATGCATTTCAAAACGCGCCATATAACCTCTTTCTCCTTAATTTTCTATATTAATTATACCATATAAAAATAGAGTTGTCAAGTTAATGACAACTCTTAAATATTATGCTAAAATATTATTATTTATATAGTCAATCCATCGTTCTACTGCAATACGAGCATAAGTTGTTCCATTCGTAATATCTAATACATGAATATTACTAATTTTAATTAATAAGTCTAAAAATTCATCTTCGCTAAGTTCATAAAAATAAGCATACAAGAAAGGAAAAACAAATTGTCCTTTATTTTTAATCATAGGAATTTCTCTATCAGTATTATAAATAATATCTAATAACTTTAGAATACTTTGAGATTTAATTGATAAAGTATAATTCCACTGATCCAATTCTTCATTTGAGAGTGTTGCAGAATTTAAAATATAAGAAGTACCATTTTCTTTTAATAGATCAGGTGGTTGAAGAGAAATTGCTACAAGATCTTTATGTTTATCACAAGCTAACATAATACCAAGTAAGCTAACAAGATGTTCTTCTGCCATATCCTTATTAATTTGTTTTTGTGTATAAAGTTTTTGAATTCCTGGATGATTTAATAGATTTTTACTAAAACTCACTCTTAATAAGATATTGTTAGCAATATTTTTTTGAAAAGGAGTTAATTTACTTCCATTATTTAATTTTTTAAATAATTTAGTAATTCCTTTGGGCGTCATATTTTTATATATAGCAAAAGTTACTTCTATGCTTAAAATAAAATCTCGTAAATCTTCAGGTAATTCTGAAAAATAAATACCAGTCTTATCACCAAAATAAGATAAGAAAGAAATATCTGCTTTAGATTTTTTCCATAATATTTTATTATTAATAAAACGTAAAATAGTTGTTAATCGTTGTTTTCCATCTATTACATTAAAGCCTGAATTATTTTCTTCAATACAATGAACCTCTGGTATACGCTCACCACAAACGAGAGTATCAATCATTTCTTGCTCTTGATCTTCAGTCCAAACATATCCTCTTTGACAATCTAAATCAAAATTTAATTTTTTTCTTTCAAAAAAAGATTGAATTTGATTTAAATCATAATTTCTAGCAGTCGAATCATAACTTTTTATATAATTCATTTTTCTCCTTTTTTATTTTATTATACCATATTATTTTGTTCTTGTCAATATTTATAACTATCAATCTGGTTTTGTATTATAAAAAATAATATTATGAGACTCTTCATATTCTTTTATTTTTAATTTCAATGTATCTATTTTATCTTGTGTAAATTTTAATTGTTGATTTAAACTATTAATTTCTCATTCTAATTCAAATTTTGCTCTTTTATACCTATCTAGTATAGTTAAATCTTGACAATGTTGCATTGCATCAGATACTTCTTCAGAAGATTTACATTGTCGTGTATCAAAGCCATAAGAAGACATTAGAATACCCATTTCTCATTGATATAAAAATCTTCAATAATAAGCTGTGCAGTTACATTTCCATTCCATTCATTTCTTGAACAACGACACACTGCAGTAAGATACATATTAGGTCTAGTAAACTGTTCAAATTCTTCCTGTGAAGATTTAAACTTCATAATATCTACGCCATTTGACAAATGTATCTTTAACGTAGGATGCTTATCCGGCGAAAGAAGTTGAACAGAAGTTAAAGGAATATCTTTAATTACAATATATGGTTCAGGTAGTCCTTGTCCCCAAGTAGATTTATTCTGTGCAATTGTTAGAATTTTTTGAGGATCAATATCTTTATTAAACCACTCAAAATCAACCCAGTATACAGGCTCTTGTGCGGCTTCACTATAAATTGAATTTGTCTTTTGGATAAAATCATCTAGTTTAGATTCAGGAATTGAAATACCAAAAGCACTACTATGACCTTGTGCATATTCTACATCACCAGTATCTTCACAGAGTTGCCGCATATCCTCTATTTCAGACATGGAATAATTTCTGGCACTTCCTCTATAAAAATACTCTCTATCATCTTTCCCCTTTGATCTTGTGAGGACAAGACATGGGTGCTGATATTTCGCTTGAATCTTATTGGCGACCAAACCTGCGAGATTCTTTTCCACTTCTCCGGGTTCGCAGCAACAGATAATAATACCATTTTCTGTCAATCTGGAAGATTGAATTCGTTGTTCGAGCAAATCCATTGCAGCATCTTGCAACTTTGTTTGTCGAGCTTTGACGTTAGCTGCGATTCTAACCGCTTCTTCAACTCTTGGTACGAGTTCTCCTTTATGACCACGTTTACCACTCTCAATCTTATCAAAAGCATAAAACTTTAACATAGATTTAAAAATTAAATCTTTTTCTTCCATGGTACCAGAACGTACAATAGCATTAATAAAAGGTGTTACATAGAAAGCCATTGACATATAATTAATTCCACCCATTTTATCAATGCTAAATTTATTTTTTTCACACATATAATAGAAGAATGGATTATGAATATTTTTTAATCCTTCATCAATAATAGCTTTAGTTTCAATACTACGATAATCCATCATATCCGAGAGATTGCCAAGAGCGGCTAAATCAATATATCCTAATGCACCTTTTCAATCTTCTGGAAGTAGATCTAATCCCATTATATGATCATAAGCTCTACAAATTTGTAAAGTGACTCCTGCACCAGATAAATCTTTATTTGGGTAATTACAAATTTGATTATTGACAATAACTACATTATCATTATGAATCCAATTATCAGATTCGTGGTGATCCATACAAAGAATTTTCTTTCCAGAATCTACCAATTGTTGCATTTCATCAATATCATTTGTACCTGCATCTGGGATAATAACTAATTTAACATCATCCTCAATTTTATTAATAGTATCTGCTAAACCGTGTTGTTTACCATCATGCAAAATATAAGTTAACTTTTCTTTACATTGCTCCTGAGTATTATTTAAAGCCCAATGATATAATTCATACATATAATTAAGGATAATTGCAGCACTAGTAAAACCATCAGCGTCCGCATCTACTATAACACAAATTTTTTGCTTTTCTTGAACTGCGAATCGAAGAAATTCTACAGCTTTATTTACATTTTCTTCACCAAAAGCAAAAGGAGAATTTACATCCGCGGGAAAAGAAGCATTAATCCATTTATCTTGTTCTTCTACGGTTTTTAGTCCTCGATTATATAATACCTGCTGTAATGTTGATTGACTAGGTTCATTAAATAGTTTATAAATCAATATCGTCCTCCCTTGCTTTAAACCATCTACAAAAACATCCTTGCCACCTTCATAGAATAAGATGATCAATTAAAGCTACATCCTTTACTAAGCACTTTCAAAATCCTACACAACTAGGCTCAATTCACTTATAAAATTTACAATATCTACAACGAGGATGCTTTTTCCTATAAGTTAAGATATGATTCTGTGTCTCCATAAATATAAAAACGCTCCTTTCCCACAATCTAACGGACTGTTTTTATATCCAAGTAAATTATATTGATCAAACAGTACACTTACTGAAACCTCTGCACTTAATTTCGTATATAATCTATCAATCTTTTTAATATTTTCATCATATTCTTTACCGTACATCTCTTGAAAGTCTTTATCAAATCCTAATACGATTTCTTTAACTCCAGCATCCAAGAGAAGTTGAAATTGATAACGAGAAATACTACTGCCGCAAACTGCGACACAAATATTATTCTTTGTTCCAAAGTAAGATTGATATTGCATTACAGATTTTTCTGATTCTACTACAATTGCAAGTTGCATAGATTTAATATTTTCTTTAGCTCTATCAAATCCATACAAATTAAAAGCCAAAGGATGATTACATAATTGGCCTTGAAATCTTGCGGGCCTGTACTTACCATAGATTTCATTCTCTTGGACTAAAGTTCTTTGTCTAATTCCGACTAATCTATGGTCCGCGTCATAGTGCGGGATTAGTACAGCACCATTTACTGGATCATATTTTATTCCCATATATTTTATAATCTCTGGAGAAATACCTTCAGCTTCCCAATTTAAAATTCTAGGTTGCGGATAATGCTCAATATAATTAGGACATTCAGGTAAGATAACCTTTTCTTGAGATCGAGGTTCAATCTCTAGCAATCTTTTATTTGCGGTTAATATTCTAAAATCTTCAATGTCAAAATCTAAATCATCAGATAATTGACTTTGAAGATTAAAAAAATTAACTACAAAGTAGATTGCTTGATTTAAGTCATCTATCTGTTGAACCTTTTGAACTAATTCAAATACATCAAAAGTTCCGCAACTACCAGTAAAACATTTAAATAATTGAGTATTTTCATAGTAATATAACTTATGACTATCGCCGCCATGACAAATAGTTCTTGCAATAATATAATCGTTAAACATTTGAGGTTCGGCATCAAAGTAATCTAATAAATTATATATATCATCTAATTCTATTTTCTCTTTTACATCATCTTTATTATAACTCATGCCGACCCTCCTTTATGTTCTCATTGAAATATTCAATTCACCTATTGGAACTAATTCATAATTATATGTTGTACAAAATACTCCGTCAAAACGACATGTTCCTTTATTTGCGTACATCCAAATATAACATCTATTATACATTCCTCTACGATTCTTGTAAATAGAAAGTTTCACATTCGGCATTCGCATACCATCATTAACGACATTCGCTAATTTTTCTCTATCTTCATCTGTTGTATCAAGAAGAATCATTCCCATATCAATTTTATCTGCGATTGATTTTGCTCCTCGCAATAAATTTTGATCAGGTATATCTGACGTTTTCCAATCTTGATTTAACTGAGTTGAAGATAAAATAAAAACATTATATTGAGTTGCAATCTCTTTTAATTTAACACTCAAAAGAAATAATACATTATCTTCTCGTAATCTTACTCCACCAGAACGACGAGTAATTTCTTCAAGAATTTTCATTGAAGTGTGAATATAATCTAAGAATACATATTGAACTTCATACATGCGGATGCTACGTTTAATTGAATTTTCAATATCTTTCAGATTAAAATCTGGAATAACTTCAACATATAATGGACTTTGCTTAATAATTTCAATTGCTTCTTGAGCTCGCTGTTGTTCCTCAAAACTCATTATATTATTAAGAATATATTCTTCATCAATATCAGCTAAAAATGAAACCATCATTGTTTGAATTTCTTCAAGTTCCAACTCTGTACTAATAAAAAATGCAGGAAAAGCTAATCCATTATCTTGCCACTCTCCATTTTTCCAAATTTTACTACATCCGCAATTACAAAAATCTGCAATCATTGAACGAGTTTTACCTACACCGGTCGCCGCGGATCTAAGATAAAATTTTCCTAAACGCATACCTCTTGTTACTGTATTAACTAAATCTCCATACATCGGCTGACCTACATCTGGAGTTTCAGCTAATGATGCAAATAATTCATCAATACCTGCGGACGCTGAAATACTATCATCTGTTGAATTATCTACATATTCTGCCCGCACATGTGCGATCTTATTATCTATTTGATCTGCAATTTCATCAAGACTAAGACTATTAAGATATGCTATCTTTGTTTCTCTCTTGGATTGATCTAATTCATCTGGATCATAAATCCAAGAGACATCAATACCTATCTTATTATACTCTCTTAACAAAGTAAACTTTTTTGTTTGAGCATAATAATAATCAAAATTACTTCTATCTGCTTGTTCTGCGGCAGTTAATAAAAATCTTGCTCCATCATTTGCTTTATAAGTTGCATAAGCATGCGGCCGAGATTGTAAATAATTCTCAATAGATTGAACTGTAACTTGCCGCACACCCATTGTATGCATATTAGATAAGGATGCAAAAATAATTTGATGAAATTCTTTTACAAAATCCGCAGTTGTTAAAAAATATTTACCTTCATCATCTAGAATTGTAATATCATCGATAAGACAACCCAATAATTGAACTAGAGAAGGTGTATCTGCATAACGTGAACTATCCAAATGATACCTCCTAATCTAATTCATAAAATTTAACATGACGAGGTTTTGTAATCGGAGTTGCTTTACCAACTACATTTTTAGTTTCTGTAATAAAATCTTTAATTTTTTTTCCTTTATTTAATTCAGCATTTACAGTTTGTTGTTGAGCATATTTTAAATATTCTGCATAAACATATGGTACAATTCCAATACCACCATTTGCTTGAGATGTATCAGAATGTTTTATTTCATACCAATATATTAATGTTTTATAAATTGAATCAATTGTCATTCCTTCTTTAGAAACAAAATTTTTAATTTGAGATTCAACTTTTGTTTTTGAATACCCCATACCCAATACATGCTGCATTAATTGATGAATTTGTTCTACTGAATCTGCACAATTTTTGTGTGCATATCTGCGGCCAAGCTGAACAAATTCTGTATCTTCTCTTTGAAAGGACTGGCCGCAATATGGACATTTCACAGGTGCAAGTTTTGCCATTAAACTCCTTTCATCGATATTTTTATCAATTAATTATAACATATATTTCCATTTTTGTCAAATAAAAAAGCCACCCTCAGAAAGAGGATGGCTTGAAAATTAATCTGGCGGGGCAACTGGCATCCGACGCCAATACTCCTTTCAGAGTACGATCCGCTTAGCAGGCGGTCCTAGTTCCCCACTAGTTGTCTGCCCCGGAGGAGAGTAAGGGATTTGAACCCTTGAGACGCTATAAACGCCTTCCTGTTTTCTAGACAGGTGCCATCGACCAACTCGGCCAACTCTCCATTAAGAATTGAAACTAAAAGTCATTTGAATAAATATTCCATCAGTTTGATAATAAGCAACAACGTATAATGTTTTTTCTATAGTATCAGAAGTATTACTATCACAATACCAATGATCAAATATTAAATTATGATTTTTAAGAAATTCTTGAATTTCTTCTAAAGTTTTACAATTTTTAATTTGTGCTAATTCATTACCAACATTCATTCTATAGTCCATTACCTACAGCTTCCGTTAGTTCATCTACAATAAGAACAAGTTGTTCTGCTTGATCACGAGACATTTCAGAAACCTTCTTACCCTTACCAAGATATTTATCAGTAATAGCTACAATGCGGGGTGCCCATGTAGTACCAAATGCACCACCAGTTGCATTTTGAATCTTAGAAACAAGAGTATTAAACTGATTCATAAGATCATCAAAATCTAATTCTGGTTCTGCAACATGTGCTTGAGTAGGTGCATCAGTTACATATTTTCCGTTAAAATCTTTTGCTTGCCGATCGATTGCATCACCAATTGCATTGACGAGGTTATCATAACTAAACTCAATGCTATCAGGGGTGTATTTAAATCGAGAGCCAGCCACAAAACGAGGGGTGCCACGCATAAATAGAGTGGTATGTACAGTACCATCTTCCTCTTGGAAGGGATGTGCATACCCAATAATATCACTCATGCGATCAACCACAAGACGAGGTTGATTTGCCAAAGTAGGTACAATCTGCTGATATTCCTCTCCATTTTCATCTTTAAAAGTTTTATCTTGTGCGTGAGAAATCATTACAAGACCATAACCCATCTGAGGAATTTTACGGAGAGCTTCATCAAATTCCTTTTTAGCTAGGGCGTAACCTTTACCATATGCAAGATCGCCCACAGTTGATACACCATTTTGATTACAAATATATTTCTCACAAAGGTCGTATGCAATATCTACAGTATCAACAATAACATTTTTAAATTGTTGACGAGCTTGATCAGAATCAAGCTGACGTAGAATTTGTTTAAACTCAGACCACTTATTAACTGGCTGAGCCATTACACCAGGAATTGCAAGATAACCTGTCTCGAAAGCACAAAGAAGTGCCTTTGGAAATTGTGCTGCTGTAGTAGTTTTACCAGTTTTAGGTTGACCATACAGAAGCACAGTATATCCACAGAGGTCGCGACTGACCTCATGTGGTTTAATTGCAAAAATGTCAATCGCCATTTAAGACCTCCTAGAACTTGAAATTAGATGCGGCAGTTGGTGAAGAAGTAGTTGTAGTTCCACCTGCAAAAGGTAGATCATTATCTACACTCTTAGTTGCAGATGCAGGAAAACCACTCTGACCCGTAGAAGAACTATTACGAGCTTCCGCACGTGCTTTGGCCTCACCTTTTTGTACCTCACGATTCTGTAGACCCTGCTTAAACTCAGCTACAGTGATTGTAGATTCATCATCCCAAGGATAAGGCTCAGGAGAACATCCATCCATTTGCCACATACGAAGAGTACGAGTTGTATACTCAACCTGTGGAGCTCCCCACGCAGTTTCTACTTGACGCTCAATCTTCTGAGTTGAAGATACAATCTTACCCCAAACATAAACTAGATAAGGAGTATTAATTGAAATATCAAGACTTTCAAAATACTTAATACCACCTGCATCAGTTAGAGAATAAGTTACAGGAATAAGATCACCACGGAAATTAAATACATAACCACTAATATTCATATAATCATTTCCGTCTTCAACTTCAACTAGATTTGTCCCAGTAATAAGCATATCGGTTTCAAAGTTATTACGCTTATCACGGAAACCATCATTTGCATAATGAGTAAATCCACCACGAATTTGCTTAGATTCGACCATGTTACCATCACGGCCCATAAAATCATTTACCTCAACATCACCTTGGATACGAAGTTTAGTTGCTTTATCTTTACCATCCTTCTCCCAAGTAGCACCACCATCAATAAGAGCTTTTAGAATCGTATAAGTCTCATTCTCTTTTCCGCTCTTCCAGAAAGGTACAACATAAGTATAACGAACACTGACAATATTAATCCCATCTTCGTCCGTTGCAATATTTACAGTACCATTAATATACTCCTGACCAGGATTCTTGCTATTTGGACCTGCTACATTTGGAAAGAGACTAAAATTATAAACATAACCCTCTACGTATACAACATTTTTCCAATTATCACGCATATAAATTCCTCTTTCAATCGTCTCTTTTATTTACATATATATTATAATATATTTTTTATTGCTCGTCAACAGAATTTTCTTGACTTAGATCTGGAAATTCTCCAGTAATCCATTCCTGCATTGGGAGTGTATGAACCCAATTAACAAAATCTTCACGCCAACCTGAAAGACGATGACTCTTACGCTGATTATACATGGTACGAAGAACTTGATAATTAAGACTTACCATACGAGTTTGGAGAAAACCTTCAGGAAGCATAGCTTTAATCTTTTCAAAATATTGCTCTT
>Ga0326511_10000060_pt1 | contig 81083 bp, 130 predicted proteins | sample 0_2496_0518_D_FD_203701 | JGI IMG/M metagenome (GOLD analysis project Ga0326511, IMG submission 203701) | Bovine rumen microbial communities from UC Davis, California, United States - 0_2496_0518 | ecosystem: Host-associated > Mammals > Digestive system > Stomach > Rumen | place: USA...
TGCGCCGCGGCACCATTATTTCAATACTAGTTAGCCCTTTCCTTTTCCTTTTAATTAACTCCCTCCCCTCTCTTTAATTAACCCCTCCTCTTTATTTTCCTTCTTACTTTGCGCCGCCATAGCAAACTTTTAGACTTTTAGGTTTTATTTATTTCTAATTTTTATTTAACCCCTCCCTTCCAACAGCAAGTTTATTTTATTATTAAATTTATGATACCGCGGCGCATTATAGGATTGAGATTAAATTTAAAATTAAAAGGGGAGTTTATCCCTCCCCTTTAACCAATTAATTCTTTTAGCTCGTTCTCTTTTAAGGTTGTTAATAAGTATTTCTAATTAAAAATTTCTCCTATTGGATAGGAGTTATTGATTTCATTTCTATTAAAAGTCGCAATATACTCAAAGCCTTTAGAAGTTAATAGGTAATAGTTAATTTCCTTTCTTTTATTATACTTATTATTATAATACTTAATTAGTATTTCATTTAAATACCATTTAAGTCCTATTTCTAGGGGTATTTTATAAAGTTCTAATTCTCTATATCTCTCCCAATATCCTTCTTGAAATTCTTTTAATACTTCTTTTAAATCTTCATCTGTAATTTCAAACTTATCTTCTTTTAATTCTTCTTCTACTTGATTGAAATTATAGGCTTCTCGTATATCATGGTGAACTTTATCGTGACTTGTTATTGGAATTGACTTAGCCCCGTTATTTTCAATTTTATAATCGTCTCTATGCTTTGTTGAAGAACTCCTATTATTTGAATTTTGACTTATTATATGAGCTTTTGGGGATTGATAGGGTTCTCTTGAACCATAGGGTTTATCATAATTGTTATCAATTGGTTCTATTTCATATTGAATTGGGTCAAGTTTATATGGGTGGAAATTATTTAGAGCTTCTAAGTATTTTATATAATCAATTTCTTTACTTAAGTTTTGATTTTCTTTTTTAGATAAATAGGTATTTAAATTTTTTGACTAAGTTTCTAAGTATTTGAGAATTGCATTTAAACGATGATCCATTTGACATACCTCCTATTATTATAATTATTATTATAATTATATAGATAATTATATATAATTATTTTCCTATTTTATTTTCCGCTTTAAATCTAAACAAAATCTTTTTCAAATTTTGCTCATTCAATATTATTAGCTTCTTTCATCTACTCTGCGCCGCCCTCCCAAAATAAGTATCCATGATTACCTTTCTGCAAATCATATTCTTGTAAATACCCCTTTGTAATTAATTCATTTACTGCATCGCTATAAGTATTTCGAGACATATTACAAAAGTCTTTTACATCTGCGTTACTTAATGCAAACTCATAATGATCTTTATTGCCGCAAATATATAACCATAATTTAAAAGCATTAGGACGTAGTTCATTCATTGCTTTTTTTATAGACTATTTATTAATCAGCATAAAAGAGGTCTTCTATTGAGGCTACCGACACACGTGAATAGCTTTCTATACTCCAAATAGTTTATACATTTCATCACCTCCATTAAAGCTCCATTAATTGACCCTCACAAAAATTTAATTTATCAATCATTCTTTGAGATAATGCACCATTATTCTTTTCTGCTGATATATCACTTATATAATCCTCATTCTCAGGTAAATCATTAACTTTCTATAAATGATAAACAGTATAATTACCTAGTTGAGAATCATAAGCCGTATGATATTTAAGCTCAATAAAACCCCATGCCGCAAGTAATGCTAAATAAATTCTAATATTATCATACATTTCAGAAGTTGAATCACTATGACCTAATAGTATAATCATCTCTCTTTTTGTAAAACATCTATCTTCAGGATTTTCTGCTAACTTATCTATTCTTTTTAATATTAAATATGTTCTTAATAAATCTATATTTCCTTCTTTCTTTTTTCCAGAAGAATATTCTATAAGATTAGATAAAACATCTTTTTTAACGTCTATGGGTGTTCTGGAATATAAAATAAAATGCTCACCATCATCTCTAACTAAATGATGTTCATGTAATCTTTGAATAGCATTATAAAAAGTCTATGTGCTTTTTACCCCTAAAAACCTACAGCAAGCAGAAATATTAAAATCTTTTTTATATACATACCTATGGTCTTCTATTTTCTAAGCGTTAAATTTAGAAACAGAAAGAAGATAATAATAAATCTTCCAATGTTTTGAAGTTATTCCTTTATCCTTTTTAGGCGATTCCTTATCTGATGTCTAAACGTAAATTGAATCTTTTGGCATGTCGCCACCTCCTTTGTTATTTTCTATATTATAAGTAGAATGATAATAAAAACTATCTAAAAAAAATCATAAATTAGTATCCCTATCTAAAAATTGATAAACCCTATCTAAAAATTGATAAGGAAATGTCTAAAAATTGATAAAGAACTATCTAAAATTGATAATAGACTATCTAAAAATTGATAATATTTATCTTACTCTTTTCCGAAAGAGTAAGCAGAAAAGGCTTCCGCAAAATGCGCGGAAGCGGGCATTAGGCGCTACGCGCCCATCAAGTCTATATAATCCCTATACTAGCTCGGCCTCCGGCCTCGCAATCAAAAGGTCTTCACTAAGTAATCTTTTTCTTCCTACAATGCGCCGCCCTATCATAATTTACTCTTCCAAAAACTAACCTCTATCCTCCTTGGACGCCGGCGCATCATAAGAAAAAAGGTTAGACCTTTTAGTCTAACCCTACCTTGCGCCGCCATATCATAGGTCTTCTTCTGGCGGCTTAATTTGTTCAATTTTAGATTTACTATGAGTTTTCTCTTCTACCTTATCTATTGCGTCGAAGAAACAAAGAATTAAAATTGTGATTAAAATACTTAAAATCCCTATTGGTACTCCCCAATAGATAAAACAAAAAGGAATTATAAAGATTGCTATAGAGAGATAGACAGATAGTAATATTAAGAAGATAAAGTAAAGAGTTTTAAGAAAATTTTTTAATGTTTCTTTAAGGATTTCCATTAAAGCCTCCTTTGATTTCTACTGTCAATTACTAAGCCTTATCTGGTTTCTACTGTCAATTTCTATTAGTTTTTCTTTACATTTATCGTTATAGACTTGAATGCAATAGTTGTCATTGAGTTTTATATGAGTATCTATAAGTGATTGTAATGCTCCGATTGATTTACAAGTACCTAAGAACTTATATCCATTATACATATCTATTAAGTAAAACATTTATATTTCCCCCCTATAATGCGCCAGCGTATCAAATTTTAATCCTTTTCAAAATAATTTTTAAGTTCCTTATAAAGTTGTTCTGCATCAACCCAAGTAGAATTATACCCACCTTCATTATAAGCAACTACACATAACTTTCCTTCATATGTACCCAATTCAACTTCCATTCCTTCACCATATTCCTTAACATTTAAAATAATCTTTACCAAATTAAATCTTCCTCCTATAATGCGCCGGCGCAGCATTAGTATTTGTTTATACCAAGCCAGCGGAATGTAATCATTTGATAGTTTTATTCCTTATACTTTCCTTTCTTATTCTACATTATAAGTTCCTAAGATAAATGCTCTTTTACAACGAATTTTTCCTTTTTGAACCGTAATTATATCTTCAAGTTTTATCTTTGCTATTAAGAACGTAGAAGATTCTATACGCTCATAAGTGTTCCAATAGTTTGGATTACTAAAATGTAATCCACTTGCACAAGAAGCAGAAGAAGTATCATAATCAGTAACCTCTGCCCACTCACCAACTTTGTAAATAAAAGAATCATCATAAAAACTTGATAAATTCTTATTTACTTGTTTATAAGCAATAACTTCTCCATTAATAGGAAGCAAACCAACTTGTAATCTTATACTTTCAGTTAAATTCTTTGAGAGGTCACTAATGCAACATCCATCTTGAATACAATGATCATCTTTTAATATCGCTTTACCCTTTATAAGAGCATTACCCCATACTATAGCATTATCACATATATGAGCATCACCGTATACCGCAGCATCTCCACTTATGTTAGCATTACCATATATCTTAGCATTACCGCTTATGCTAGCATTACCATATACATGAGCATTATCATATATGCAAGTATTGCCGCTTATACCAGCCTTACCATATACATGAGCATTACCATATATACGAGCATTATCATATATGCAAGTATTACCACTTACATAAGCATTATCATATACACAAGCATTATCATATACACGAGCATTATCATATATACGAGCATTACCGCTTACATAAGCATTATCATATATCCAACAATTACCTTCTGTACTCAAATTCTTTTCCTTTTCTATAAATCCTCCTAAATCGCCTTCTTTTACATAAGAAAAACTTTTTATAGCTTTGATTCTAAATGCAGTTGCACCATTCGGAAGCGTAATACATTCATCTGTAATAATATATTTATCGTTCATAAACAATACCTCTCTTTTTGATTTTTATTTTCTTTGTTACATCTCAGAGAATACTTCGTCTTTATATTCTTCACTAAGAGGATTTACTTCAACCCATTCAAAGTATAGAGAACTTATTAAATCTTCTAATACATTTTTATACTCTTCAGGGTCATCATAATCTTCTTCGTTAAGTTGTCCTTCTATGTCAAAGTAATAATCATCAAGCCTACCATAAAGATAATTTTCAATATCTTTAATACAGTAATTATCGGGAACAATAAAATAATCCTCTTCTCGAAAACCCGCCAGCTCACAATCATAAATTACTCTAATATATTTCATTAAATTTTACCTCTTTTCTTTTTTTTTCTATAATAATTATAACATAAATTTTTTAAAAATACAAATTTTTTACAATATAATTGTGCCGCCCTACCATAATTTTCCTTTCTCAAATCTAGCCTCTGTCTTCCTTGAACGCCGGCGCATTGTAGGCTTAAAAATAAAAGAAAGGTTAAGACTTAGCTTAACCTTTAATATAAAACCTTATTATACTTACAACTTCTTTCCTACAATGCGCCGGCGCAATAAACCTTATTTTGCTTCTTCTTTCTCAATAATTTTGAAAAAATCCCCCATATCAAACCACTTATCTTCAATTACATTTCCAATTATTTTAATTTGTCCACCCCAGCCTTCAGTTTTAACTCGGCAGTACTTCCCTTTTAAATCCTCCCATTTTTCAACTCCCACCGTATCCATAATTTTCATCATGGCAACTAATCCTTTACCAGTAGCATTAAATTCCTTTGCACCAAGATAACCATGCCCTATGCAATAGCCACCAAATCCACACTCCCAGTCAGCACCTGATAACCAAATCGTAAAGGTTAGACAACCATGATCTGCCATTGAAATAGATACGTTTTTAATTCTTGCATTTTCAATTGTCATTTAGTCTTCCTCCTCAACCCATTTAAGGACCTTAACCTCTTTAAGTTTAACTTCTTTAAGAACTTGAGGCTCCCATTCATCACCACACATATAGTTATTCCAAACGTTTCCCATGTAGTGCTTGTCTCTAAAGTGAAAAATTACTTCTTGTAAATGCCAACCATGACGACCTACTTCTATTATCTCACCTTCTTCGTAGTCTCCTATGTCCATAAGACAATTATATATATCAGAAGTAATTTCTTCCTTATTTTCAATCATTTCATGAATAATATGTGTTATTAACTAATTAACATTACTTAATTAGCAATTAACCATGTTATGGTTTTTAAAGAGTGCCACAAACACTCTTTGCAGCTATATTTATAGCTGCATTTATATCTCTATCTATTTCAAATCCACAAGAACATTTAAATATTCTATCTTTAAGAGTTAATTCAATTCTGTTTCCACAACAACTACAAGTCTAAGAAGTATAAGCAGGATTTACTTCATACAAGTCTGTTCCAAACTTTTTACACTTCCATTTTAAAGTGTCAGTAAATCTACTTAATGGACTTATTTGAATTAATCTTCGTCTGTTTTTATTAGACATTTTAATTTTAGCATTAGTCAAATTTTCTATTGCAACATTATTATATCTACACAACTTTGTAGTTGTTTGTTTAATAAAATCTTTCTTTAAATTCTTAAATCTTTCATAAGCTAATTTTACTTTTTCATTTAGTTTATTATAGTTATTTGAGTTTTTAATCTTTTTATCTCTTAAAGATTTCAATTTATTTATTCTATAAAATTCTCTTATAATACTTTTAGGATAGTTAATAAACTTTCCTTCAGAGCTTGTCATAAAATTCTTTATACCCCAATCAAGACCTATAGTAGTTGAACTATTCTACTTAATAGGTTCAGGAGCATCATAGCTACCCGTAATATACCATTTTCCCAATTCATATTTGAATCTTGGCTTTTTAATTTCTGATATATTAAACTTAGTTATATATTTCCTATCAACTACTATTTGCGATTTACCTTTAACACTAAAACTCTAAGCAGCGGGTAATTTTACTTTAAAATTATTAAATTTTAACGTTTGTGAAGGTAAATAGAATGATTGTTTATTTGGATTATATTTATGAAATTTAGGCTTTCTTCCAATCTTTTTATAAACTCTTTGAACAGTATTAGCATAATTCAAAAGAACTCCTTTAACAATTCTATTATGTAATGGAATTTCTGTTTCTCCGAAATCATTAAGTAAGTCTTTTTCTTTATAACCAATAATTCCAAAAGAACTAACCTTTGGTAATTTTTCCTAAAATTTTTCAACAAGAAAATTTCGCATTATATGAGAGTACTTACAATAAATAAATAAAATTTCTTCTTGTTCTTTAGTTGGATAAATTCTAAATTTACAGCCTTTAGTTAACATGATTTCACCTCCTATAAATATAAATAGTAAATTTGTTTTTATATTTATATAATATCATAAGTTTGATTTAAAATCAAATCTTTGATATTGAAGGCTAAAATCTATAATGCGCCGGCGCATCATAAGTTTTTAATTAATTCCTTCTTCACCATCTTCTACATCAATTATATCAATCTCACAGTCTCCATCGTTTTCATTGTAAAATTTTTCTGCCGCATTTATAGCTTCTTTATAAGTTTTCACTTCTGCAATTAAATAAGAACCTCTAGAATAATCAACAACTCTATACATCGAAACCTCCAAAAATCAATTGATTTAATTTCCTCTGTATTAGTGCACTAAAGGTTAATAAAATTAACGCCGCAGTATTACTACCACGGCGCATTATTTTATTCGCCGCTATTCAAGTTTAGTTAACTCGTCTATACTCCTTAGCAGCATTCTTCTTAGTCTCTACCTCCTCAATTCTCTCATCTGCAACCATCAGTCTCAGCATTGCGGATGCCTTCTGAGTGCTGATGTCAAAGGTCTCAGCTATTACCTTAGCAGTATAAATAGTTCCGACCTCCATTCCATCAAATATCGTATTCTTCAGAGCCTCATTCTCAGGATTGGTCTTAGCGGACTTTCTCTCTCTGCCCTTAGCAGCCTCATTCTTCTTGTTAATCTTCTCAATAGAAGTCTTAGCGAACTCTACCAGCTCATCAATCAGAACGCCATCAGCATAAGCAGGATAAGAAGTCTCAGTTTCCTTACCAGCATTCAGAACTACAGTACCAGTTACGATTGCATTAAAGAACTCACGGTTAGTCATAAATCATTTCTCCTTTTTATTTGACTTAAAAATTTATTGATAACTAATTTCTTAGGTCTGATTTAAGGTTCAGACCTTTAGAAAAGAAACCTCTCTTTTTTTTTATTACTTTTTTAAGTAATTTTTTAAATTATGCTTTATTCAGTTTTATTTCTCATTTTCTATATATATTATACCAAAATTTTTTCATTTTGGCAAATATTTTTATGTTTAATTTTTCTTTAAATTAATTGCGCCACCGTCTCAATTTTATTTTTAAGACCATAAGTTTTTTTCCATTTCTTTTAACTCTTCTAATTCTTTCCTATTAAATCCCTCTCTTTCTAAAATATCATCTTCTAAGAGAATTAATTCAGAAATAGGAATAAAAGAACCTTGTATTTCAACCCAAACATAAAGCCCCGGATGTGGCACGAGTGAAGAGCAATCATAATCAGGCATATATTCTGGAGCATAATGACAAATTGCATTAAAAGCATCCATATCAGGAATAAAAATTACTTCACTTTCCTCAATAGCAACTGCTACTGCATCGTCGTAATTAGCATCATCGTAATATTTAGGTTGTTTTCCCATGAGAGAAAATTCATTATTAAAATAAACATAGCTATAATATTTTATATTATTATAAAGGTTTTCATGATATTGTGCATCAATTTCTTTATCAAAGAGTTTTCCATCAGAAGTTTCATACATAACTTTCATCTTTATCATAATATTAGCCCTTTCAAAATAATTATAGTTTCATATTTAATTTCTCTCTCATTTTCTATATATATTATACCAAAATTTTTTCATTTTGGCAAATATTTTTATTTTAAATTTTCTTAAAAAAGATTTGCTTCAGGAGGAGAGCAAAATACTTTACTATCTTTATCTCCCCAAAATTGGTGTATCCACCAGTCCCCTCTCTCTTCTCCATACCCCTCCATCTCAAACATATAATCAGGAAAACTTTTTGCCAACTTCTTCATATGGTCTTCATAATCATACCACTTAAGGTCACCACTTCCATTATTAAAAATTTCAATTATTACATCGCTCAGCTCTTCAATTGTATCACAAGGATACTCATCATGCATAAAATTAGCGAGAGTCTTAATTATATTAAGAGTAGTTGAATTAGGATTTTCAAAATCTATCTGATTAAAGTCTTTATTATATACTCTTCCATCATAATAAGTATAGTAACCCATATTTAATCTTCCTTTCTTTAAGCATCAACTTCAACTTCTGTAACTTCTATATAATCATTGCCTTCGGCATCTAACCAGACTATACTAATAAGTTCTGGTTTATCATTATACGTATCAATTTCTATTTCATTAAGAAAATCTATTATTTTTTCTTTATTGTCTTTCCTACAGAAAATTTCAGTTCCAATATACTGTCGTATATATCCCTGTGCTTTTTCCATCGTAGAGAAAGCTTTAGATGTAATTCCCCAGTCTCTTACGTATTCATTAACAACATATATAGTCATTACTTCTCCTCCTTAACAACTACATCAAAAGCATCATAGTATCTCATGAGCTGAAGTCTAGCCTCTTCTATATCATTCTTATCAGGAGTAAGAGTTCCAAAGACACTCATAAAGTCCTCTATCTTAACGTCCTCTTCTGCAATAAGTTCAGAATCAATATCAAAAACCTTAAAATTATAAGTCATAAACTTTACCTCTTTCTTTAAAATAAATTTCAGTTTATTTTGAAGAAGGTTCTTTCGCTGACAGTTAAACTCGCTATTCATTCTGTTACTTCTTCAAAATATCCCTAACGGATTTCGCCGCCGCTTGATTTAGAACAACGCAGTAATGTTCGCGGGAATCTTTCTGAGTCAAGCTCGCTCCAACTCTCATCACTTTATTTTACATCTTTTTGATGATAAGATGTAGAAAATAAGATTGATTTTTAATTTCTTTCTCATTTTCTATATATATTATACCAAAAATTTTTTCATTTTGGCAAATATTTTTATTTTATTGTTTTTCCTATAATGCGCCGCGGTATCATAAAAAGTTTGATGCGCCGGCGTATCAAGATTTTAAGAGACCTATTTTATTTATCTCATTGTAGATTTCTTTCCAATTATAAACTCTTTTGAAGTCGTAAGTAAAGTTCTCGCCAATAAATCTATTCCAAGGGTAGTCAAGACAAAGACTAAAATAAGTTCTATCTCCAATTAAATTCTCTACATAATCATCAATTAAAATGTCAAGACGAACAAGTCTTTTATCTTTTATATTTATCATATGATTCTTTACAAAATCATATGAAAAGTTTGTATGTCTTGAAATATACTTAATCTTTTTTCGTAGATTCTCTGGCTCAGTACTTGTGCAGAAATAAATTGTATGCCCATCATCATATAATTTTTCTACTGTTTCAAACGCGTCTTTAATTGGTTTAACCTTCTGCCACATAGCTTTATTCAGAAAACTTTCTTTAACTATCCACTGATATTGCGGATTAAGTAGGTTTTCAATGTAATACTCCTTTATATCTTCAATGGTAAAATTAGTTCCTAAACGTTCATTTATATATTCAAGAACAGCAGCGCTTGTCGTAACAAGTGTATTATCTATATCAATTCCTATAATCATTTAACCCCTCCTATTTTTCTCCTTAATTAAGATAGATTTTATTTACCTCTACTTCAAATATTCCTATGTCAAACCAGTCTCCCTCAAACCAGCCAACAGACAGATAATTCTGTGCAAATTCATCATCAGGGAACTCTTCATTTTCTTTCTTATATATCATTTTAACAACTTCAAGAACCTTTTCAAGAGAATCAAAAGCCCCGACTATTTTTTGATTGTCATATCTATCTATGTATTTTACTATATACATATTATTTTCTCCTTTATTAAATACTCGCTATCTTATAAAGTTCTTCAATATCTATTAAATACTGCTTCTCAAAAAGCTCCTCGTTTCCTTCAAGAGGAAGGAAACAGTCATCGTTGAACTTATCAGTTGATACCATATAGTTGTAAAAGTACCAACCCCTTCGAGCGATGTGCTTATCAATATAATTAAAAAGATCAAGATTAAGACTCTTCTGTTTAATTATAATAAATGCATTATCATCATAAGCAAAAAATACATCACAAGCCATAATAGCAGACTGAATAGGATTGCCATAGCAAAGTTCCGAATCTGTCCATGCATCTTTACAATCATAAAGATCGTTATGTCTAATACAATAAAAGTGACAATAATCTGCTACTTTTGCGAACTGCCCTGCATCACGAGGATTATCGCAAGGAAAATTGTTGAAGCCATCTACACAATACTTAATATTGATACCACTCATAGATATTACCTCTTTCTTTTTATTTATTTCTTATTTTCTATATATATTATATCAAAAATTTTTAAAAATTGCAAATATTTTTTTGATTTTTCTTTCCTATAATGCGCCGCCCTACCATAATTTGGTAGGAATTATAAGTTTTAAGAGATAACAGAAGATAAGGGGAAGAAATAAAATAAAGCGCCGCAGGATGATACCGCGGCGCAAGGTAAATTATAGATTATTTTCTGCTTTATGGAATTCCTCAAGAATGGTCGTATAAACCTTCATATTAGGCTTATAAAAACTATTTCCAAAAATCTGCATATCGCTTCCAGTAAAATACTTTAATATTGCCGCGGCACAGCCAGCGCTACGACTGATTCCTGCATTACAATGTACAATTATTGTATCAACATGAGATTGCCAGCGATTTACAAAATTAACAATATCCCGAGCTTCGGAAACAGTAATTACTCCCTTCCCTTCTTCCACATCGTTAAAAAATACAGGCAATACTGCTGCAATATGATTACGGTATTTACAATGAGGAATATCATTAGGCTCCATATTACAATCATTTATTGATATAACAATTGAAATCTCAGAATGAGGTGCATATGCATATTCACGCGCTTTAGGACGATTCATTACTATGACATTCTTCATATTGTTCTCCTTAACTCCATATTCTATGCTTTTCATGAATAGTCTCAACTCCATCGTAATCGTCAATAAACCATTCAATATCATCAGGAATTTCAACGACCTTTAAACGAGAAAAGTGTCCATTAGCTTCTTCTCCTAAACTTTCAACAACTTTAACAAGATTAGGGTCATTCCTTTCTATATCCCAAGGATATATTCCAAGAATATCCATCGCCTTATCAGAGAGATTAAAACCACCGTAACAAGTGTTAATAACAACCTTCATTTAGTCTGTCTCCTTTTTATATTATACTAACATATTAAAATATATCGAACAAATAGTCAGGCTCTACCCCGAGAATGTCCATCATTGGTTCAAGAGTTCCTTCTTCAAGCATTATATCTCTTGTTTCATCAATAAGTTCTTTAGCCTCCTCTAAGGTCAAATCATCTCGCTCTATTAAAATCTTTTCAAGTTCAGTCATTAGTCTTCCTTTCTTTTTAAAGAAACATAGTCTTCTGCAATCCAACAGTCATAAGGTGCCCAAGGACCTATTTTAAGTTGTATTAATCGTTTTTCCGCGTCTTCTAAATCCTCCCATATGGAGTCGATATAATATTCATTAGGGTGATCATAATCAATTGAATACTTTATAATATACACGTCCATAATATAATACCTCTTTCTTGATTAAAAATTCTCCATATTAGTTTCGACTTCATAGTCGAATACGTCTAAAATTGTATTATAAAGAGTTGTTCTTTTGAAACTATTCAAATCCTGATTCGGCTCCTCTTCTATCTTATTAAAATCTACTACTTCAAGATATTTTGCATCAATATTATCTTCATAAATACAAGAGTCTATATCATTATAATACTCGCAACGATTATTCCAGTCATAATAGAATTTATTTTCATCAAGCTCTTTATAAGCAATCCTAAAAAGAATAATCTCTTCTTTATTCTCATTCACAATAGTCTTATAATCATTCATTGCCTTTGCATAAGCAATAGCATTATGAATATTAAAAGCAAGAAAAATCTTATCGTCACAGTCCATTTCCGTCCAATTATGCTTTGGAGGATTTATCAGCAAACCCTTCTTTAAAATTGAATTGAGATTAGACTTATAAGTTGCATGATAAAGATATAACTCTTTCATTATAATACCTCTTTCTTTATTTCTCATTTTCTATATATATTATATCAAAAATTTTTCAAAAATGCAAATATTTTTTTATTTTATAAGATACAATACTAAGATTACAATGCGCCGGCGAATTATAAGTAAATAATTGATACTAATTTCTTTATTATAGACAATTTAATTAAAACTTCTACTTAATAATAAGGAAGAATTTTGATTTTCAAAAGGAAAATTAAAAACTAACCTAATAACTTACAAGAGGTGAATTATGGATGCCTATCAACGACCTTATTTACAACGCGGACTTAGTTAACTACCCGCACATATGCACTTGCGGAACTTCTACTGACTCGTCTAATGGGGCTACAAAAGAAACCGAGAAAATCTATGTAATGATGCCTCCTCCTCCTTCTAAATTCCCGCTGTATCCAATTCCTTATCCTCCTTATCCTGTGCCAGATTGTGATTGCGATGATAAGGATAATGCAGTAAAACAAAGCGAGGTAGAAAAGAAGATTTGCCGACTGAGTAAAAAAGCTGCTACTCTTAGAACTTTAATTGAAAATATTTCTGAAAAGAATAAACCAGTTATTGTAAAATCTGGAGCTACATCTTATTCACTAGGTGAATTCAAGACAGTAGATAGTACAGATCCTGACATAATCAATGAGGACGAAAGTATTGAGTCAATTATTGAAATCCTCAAGGCTAAGTTAGCAGAGATTAAGGAAGAAATTAAAACTTTATCTGACGAGTTAACTGATTAATTAATGGGCGGCAGAAGTCGCCCATTTCTTTAAAGAGGTGAAATGAATGAATATGCAAATGAGTTATATCCTTGGTTTGCCAACTAATAGAGTATTTGCTGCTACTACTTAGGCAGATATTGATCAAATTAAGTCTTATGAAAAACCAATTGAAGAAATTCACAAGTATCAGCCTGATACAAAATATTTTAAGTCAACCGCTGGAAATGAAGTATGGGATGTTTATTCTTATAACCGTCATGCAGAAATGTTTGGTCCTGGCGCAGCAAAAGAAATAACTACTTAAGGTTAAAACGACCTAGGAGAAAATCCTAGGTCGTTTTTCTATACTATGTCTGCGTATCAAAAACTCTTTTCTTACAATGCGCCGCGAGTCCAAAAAATTGGACAGCCGGCAGTTCAAGGCTTTAAATAAAACAAAAGCACCGCAGTTGATACCGCGGCGCAATGTAGACTTAATCTTTTCTCTTGTAAAATTCCCATTCACTAACTTGAATAAAATTATGGCTATTTTTACATATAGGGCAATATAAATTCTTCAAATGCTTCCCTACACTCGTCATTCTTGAAGCTCTTTTATAAGCAATCATCTTATAATCACAATCTGGACAAACAAAAAATCTTGGAGATACAGTATGTTTCATTTCCTTCAACTCCTTTTTTACAACGCAAATCTATCTTCAATCGACATTTGACTTTCATACCCATTAATCTTGTCTTTATACTTCATAAGCATTATCTATGCTTCATGCTTTTCCCCTTTAACTGCTTTTTCAATCGCTCTATCTATTCCATTTGCTGGTAAAGCATTAGTTAAAAGAATTCCTTCAAGAAAGCTAAAATCATCAAATAAAAAACAATAGTTAATAAAGAATTGAATTTCTTTTTGAATGAATTCTCCTGCAATAGGTGTTGGATTATCTTTAAAAGCTTGAACTATTTGCTAAGTCTAATCATCTTTATATTCAAGAGGAATTCTGTCTAATGGAATCCCAACTCCATCTTCAAATAATATATAATAAAAGTAATAATCTCCACTTTTAGAATACTTCTTTTTAATCTCCAAAAGACATTCACCTCCGCGTCTCGCCGCCCTATCATAAAGTCAATAAAACTTGATACCGCGGCGCATTGTAAATTTAAAATTTAAGGGGAGAAAAATCTCCCCTTTTCTTTTATTCCTCCCAGTCAGGGTCAATCTCTCGGAAGTCATAATCTACCTCTTCCGCAGGAACAATTGACTGCTTTGCAAGTTCCAACCACTTTTCCTCTCTCTTCTTCTTTCTAATTGTCGCAGGGTCAGATTCCCATTCATAAATAGCTCCAAGACAGGAATAAGCAGGAGTAAATTTACCATCTTTTCTAGGAACATCATAAAACTTAGGAATTTTAACTCCTACTATTGCTCCTACATCAACAGTAAATCCTTCAAGTGTTGTGGTCGCAATAGGAAAAGTCATTTCTGTGGCAGAAATCCTACGAACACCTTCATAACGAGACTGGAGAAACTCCATTATATCCGCGAGTATTTGCGCCCTACAGGTACCCTCTATGTCAGTTTTATTTTGGACAGAAGTTAAATCCAACATTATCTTTTCCATTTAAACCTCACTTTTCTGCGGACTTCCGCGTTATATTTTTTTAAACGATTAAAGATTGGTTTTGGTTGATTAGAAATCAACCAATCCCTTCTCAGCAGCTTCCTTTGCTGCAGCGCGTCTAGCTTCATCTACAGCTATCTTCTTTTCTTTATTCTTCTTAGCTGTGGCTGCCTTTTCCGCTTTCTCTTCCAGATATTCCTCATAAAGCTCACGCATTATATTAAATTCGTAAGCACTATATACCTTACCCTTATCTGACGTATGCTCACGATAATCCTTAGCAGATGCATTTACACAAACAACACAGGGATACTCTTCTCCTTCTGCATCAACTGTACCTATTCTTACGGCATATTCCTTTACCTTAGAATTACCGCTTCCGTTTCTTACATATCCACAGTTTTCCTCTCCGTACTTCGCTATTAGGCACTCGATAATGTAATCCATAACGTCCTCTTTCATAGCCGCCTTTACCTTCGTCAACGAGTTATTCTTAGTCTCAACATAATTTGCCATTTTACATTTCTCCTTTTATTTTAATTTAATTTTTAACTATTTTTATCTCTTAGCAATTGATGGCTCATCCATGCTTGAAGGAATTGCTCTTATCAATCTTCCATTAACTTTATCGCTAATCTCCTTTATAGAACTAACTCTTACTCTTGTTTTATTACATACTTTTAGCCCCTCTGGAGTTTCCATTCTAATTATATCGCCTACCTTTGGAATTTTCTCATTTGGTGCAAGCTCAAAATCATATTCCTTACCACCAAATTCACCATTTCTTTTAAACTGAACAGAAATTATTGCCATAATCTTACCTCTTTCTTTGATTTTTATTTATTTCTCATTTTCTATAAATATTATATCATAAATTTTTTAAAAAATCAAATATTTTTATGATTCTGAATCTTCAAAAGTAAGCCATTTGTTTATATAATTTCTATCTTCCTTGAACAGAGGAATTCGATCATCTACGATCCAGCCCTTACCTCTATCCATTAAGCAACAGCTTCCTCTCTGGAATTTTAAAGGAATATTATGCCAAAGAATTCCTTTCTGCGTGGCAATCATTCTTTTAATATCTTCACAATTTTTCCCTTCAAGCTGTCTCTGAGAAAAGAAAAGCTGACCTAATCCTTGAACTGAATTTCTTATCGCGTCTTGTTGTCTCCAAATAAGACAATTACACACTTCTTCTGGAGGAATATTAAATACGCGGGAATCAAATGTTGCTCCTTTTATTGAAGCTTTTGAATAGGCTTCAACTAAAGTTGCTCTCCTTTTTTCCTCTTCTGAAAAAGTTCGATTCGTTCCGCCCTCATCCCAATCTGGAAAACTTTCTCTTCCATATGAATATATATTAGCGGTAAATTTTTGGTTAAAGGCACATGTTGCAAGACTCGCTGATACGCTCGCTATTTTTTGAATGTTATTATTAAACCATGCCGTAGTATTAAGGGTTTTATAATCACAAAGAACTAAAGTTATTTCATCAGATTGAGTATATCCAAAAACACAATTTTGAATATTTTCACAAAGATACTTCATTGTATCAGTCATAGTTTTGTTTAAAATTAAATCATAGGGTTTGTCAAATTTCTTTGTAAAGGAATGGAAATGACAACCATCAACGCGGACAATAACTGGCGTCCTCCGAGTCAAATAATTTCGTGTTACATTTTCATATGTTTTCATTCTATCTCCAAGAGAATCTCTTTTATTACTCATATTTTTCTCTCCTATCTTTTAATTACAAAAAATCACTAATACGTTTATTAGTTATCTGATAACAATATAACTTATCTTGATAATTTAAATAATCTCCATATGAATTAAATATATATAAATAAGGTTCATTAGCCTGTTTAAAATTTGAAGGTGTATAAGCATACATTTCTTTAAAATTTCCAAAAGCTAAATGTTTTTTCTTTAAAACTTTAGGGAGAATTTTATTATACTGCTTGTAAAACCCCGAATTTAATATGATAAAGTTTTCTATTTTATTTTGTGGATTATTTATATCTTGACGCAAATAGAAATAACATTTTATAAAGTCTATTAAATATCTCATTACCAAACCTCAATAATATCTATCATATCTTTTGCTTCTTTAAAGAAATTATCAGTTAGTCGGTAAAATCTTGCAATTCCACCATTAGGAAGACTAATTGCAATACTTTCAACTAAATTATCCTTCATAAAACGAGTAAGGCAACCAGTAATTGTTCCATTGTGAACAAAATATCCTTGTTCCTTTATCTGCTTTGTAGATAACCAACCACAATCTTTCTCTTTGTTCAATTCATCTTTACAACGCTTTGTAAAGAGTATATTAAGAACTTTCTTATGATTTTCAGTAAAAGGCTTAAAATTTGTAATTTCTATCATGTTACTGTTTCCTCTATTTCTATAATCTTAAAATCTAATCCTCTGCTTTTTTCTAAATACTTTTTAATTTCATAAAGCACCGCGATATTAAACTCTTTACCTAAGATTACTCGAATATCTCTTTCATTGTATATAATATCTATGCTGCTATCGCGAGATATAGCTTTAAAAATCCAAGCTTTCAATCTTTCTCACCGCCTAAATACTCCCAACTAAAAGTTCCAGAGTTATTATATTCATCAAGTAACCTATATCCAAGTTCGTCCAAGTCCTGCCAAGTGTAAGCGATACTATCAAACTTTTCTGCAAGTTCTTCAGCAGTAAAGCAAACAGTATCAATCTCATCTCCATCTTCGTTATAAAGTGTAAATAATACCATAAATTAACCTCTTTCTTTAATTTTTATATTATGGAAGAATTTTTATTTTATAAGCATTACTCTCTAAATCTGCGATTTGTATTAATCCCTTGTCTTGTAACCTTTTTATTCTTTCTCGAATTTTTGCAATTGTTGTTCCAGAATGATAACAACCTGCTGAATTTACTTTATACATCCAAATAAAATCAATTCCAAAAAAATATATTTGAGAAAATTCTGCCATATGTTTTTTAATATACCAAAGCATCATGCAATCTTCTTTAGCAATTAATATTTCTTCGTTGGATAGATATTTAAAAATATCTGGAATATAATTAAATTCTAGATATGGAGCAGCCTTATCATTAATATCTACCGGCGCAAGAAAATGCTTCTCCTTTAATATTGACTAATATTTTGTTATTGTATTATATTTTATATTATCAATATAATTATTTAAATGCTTAGCAGTAGCATTTTTCTTTAAAATTAAATACTTATTTTCCTATTTATTATAGGATGACATTAAATAATTGAGACAATAAATGTAAAATAATTTATCATTAAATAGATATAAAATATCATTGATGGTTATTTCTTTTTCTGCCTCTTCTTGTCTTAATGCCTTCGCTTTATCTGCTTCAACTTTGACTTTTATTGATGCTCGTATCGTTTCATCGTTATTCCATCTTCTATTATATCCACTTGGAAAATAGCAATCGTAATATATGATATAATAATCTTCCCAATAATCTAATTCTTCTTTTGCAACTTCTTTAAGTAATTCAAAGGTAAAATTTTCTTCTCCTTCTATCTAAATAGTCATATCAATAAATTGGTTTGAATGACCATCGTAATGCTAATCTAATCGACCTCCACATTTTTTTGATTGACCTACATAAATTTTACCATTAAGCTTGTTTGTAATTTTATATATACCTACCATATTGACACCTCCAAAATATATAAAATTTTAAATAAAATTTTATATCTTATATAAATATTATACCATATTTTTATGAATTTTTCAAATATTTGATTTTAATAAATAGTAAAATTTTATTAAAAATTTTGTAAATAAATTAAAATTTTTAACAAAATCATATATCTAATTAAAAATTCTTATAAGTTAAATTAAGCATCCCTTAATTTCAACCATTTCGGAAGGATTAAACTCTTCCCAAGAACTATTAGCATCATCATATTCACACACACTCTTCAATTCCACATTCACAAAAACTCCAACAGTAGTTACATAGACATAACCACTTTTTGAAGTATTATCTATACAAACTAAAGTATAGCCATCAGGAGTTTCAAAAATATCACCTTTGGTTAAATTCATAATTTTCTTCTTCATAAATAATACCTCTTTTCTTTATTTTCTATATATATTATACTAAAAATTCTTTAAAAATACAAATATTTTTTTGTTAAAAGAAATTTTTAGTTTACAATGCGCCGCGGTACCATAAATCTTTACTTCGCCAATTGTCCAAAAAATTGGACTCGCGGCGCATTACAAGCGAAAGATAAAATTAAAGCGCCACGATTGGGCCGCAGCGCATTATAATTTTTAACAAGCATAATAGCCTGATTTAGTAATTATTGAAGTAAGCTCTGGATGGGGAAGTCGAATAATTTCTTCTTTAAACTTATTTTTCTTTCTCAAATCTCTTATTTTCTTAAATGTATTATAATCACTCCATTCAACAGTGCGTATATATTTATCCAATTCAAAATAAGTAAAACCTAAATTGTCTTCATCACTTTTTCCACAAAGACCATCAGAAGGAGCTTTAAAAGCAAGGTCTTTCGAAATGCCAAGCCACTTTGTAAAGTTCTTAACCTCAGTGCAAGTCAACTGAGCTATCGGCGCATAAGCTCCACAATCGTCGCCAAATAGCGTAGAATATCCAATAAATGCTTCACTAAAATTCGCTGTGCAAATTACCTTACCACTTACTGTCTGAGCAACAGCAAATAAAGTTGCCATTCTAATTCTTGCTGGTAGGTTAATTTTTGCCTGAGAGCTCATGTCATCAATAAGATTTATTCCATTGGCAATAGATTCAACTGCTTCTTTTATATTTATTTCAAATGATGTAATTTCTAATTGTTTACAAACATTTCTGGCATCTTCAATATCACTTTGAATTCCGCTTGGCATTAAAACTCCAATAACATTTTCTTTTCCAAAAATTTTTGTTGCTAGCGCGGCGCAACAAGTTGAATCTTTACCTCCGGAAATTCCAATTATAAATTTAGAAGTATTTGTATCTATTGCCCATCTCGACCAGTCAAAACGAATAGCGTCGTAAATCTTTTCCCAAGGAAGCTCTCCAGTATATTTATTATCCATTATATTCCCTCCATCTCCAAATTTTTATCAATTCTTGTTCTTATATCGTTAAATCTTGTGCGATAAAGATTACCATTTTTAAAATAAGGATAAAAAGCACTAATTTTTTCAAAGTTCTTAAATTCTTCTTCATTTAGCTCGCTCTTAACTTTAAGTTCTCCATTTTCCCAATAAGGAACACAAAGTCCTTTAAGCGATTTCTTACTACTAAAATTCTTAGGGTCTTTAAAAATTTGAAGTTCTTTTCCGTCAGAAGTCTTTCCATATGTTGCTTTAATTGCAATTGAAAAAGTATCACGAGTAAAAGGCTTAAGTTCCTTTTTTTCCTCTATTGCTTCCATAGAAAATGAACCAACGCCAAGACTTACACAATTTGCTGCGAATCCTTTAAGAGCAAGATTTTCATAAATTTTCTTTGCTCTCTGAATTGTTATAGAGTCTCCATAAACAGCTTTAACTTTGGGATTTAATTCTATATAGCCTTTAGAATTTTTATTTCCTCCAAAAAATTCATAAAGGGTTTCAACCATTCCTTTATCCTCATAAGTTGTGTCTCTAAGAAATTTAACTTCCCATTCCCAAGCAGTTTCATTTCTTCCATCTATATATGCCCTTTGATATATCTTATAAATACCATCAAAGTGCATATATTTAACTCTTATTTCAAAATCATGCCCATAGGTATCAAGAATATATTTTACATGACTATCTGCCCAATCTAAAAGTTTTTCCTCAATTTCATTCATTGCGTGATCGTGATATATTTTAATTATATCATTCATATCTATTACAGGAATTCCACAAAGTGCAGCAACTGGCTCTGCACTATCATGCCTTAGCCCAATAAAACCTTCATGCTCTTCAATTTCTTTCTTTAAACTAGGTAATACTTCCGTAGCGATACGCCAAAAATTATAGCTATCTGCAACAGCTGCAAAACTAGTCTTAGGATAAATTTCAGTTAAAAGTCTACGATAAGTTTCTCTTTCATCACCGCAGATTGCAAAATCAGAAGTCATAACAGAATGTTCAGTAGAAGTCAAACCTCCAATTATAACAGGTTCAACATCTTTATAAATTTCCTTAATTTCAAATCTTGCTCCAACAGTAGAAGAATTATAAAAAGTAGTAAGCCAACCAAGTGAAGAATTAACTGCGCTTTCATAACTCTCTTGACCACGCATTGAAAAATCACAGCATCCTCTCTTCCAAGTGTCTACATTATCAACTGTCATATTATAGTAATATTTAACAATCTTTCCATATTCATATCCAACAGTTGCACTTATAGAGGGATGCCATATCAGACATGAAAGCAAACTTTCAATGCTTTGTGCTACAAAACAAAAATCTTTATGTGTAGAGCGAATTTCAATTGCAGGAACTTGCATAGGAACGAGAGTTCCCTCAGGGAGTGCATTAACTTCAATAGGAAGATAGCCAAGATCATGAAGTGCTAAAACTTTTTCTAAAGTTTTGTCTACTACTTCTTTAGTATATCCAAGGCCATTCATTAAAACATCATAATATTCTTGTTTAATTTGTTCCTTTGAAACATCAAAAAACGTTTCATTAAAATCTTTATATAAATATTTGTAACAAAAACTACTAAGTCCAAAAAACACCATTTTATCTATTTTTTTCAATCTAGATGAACGTGGAGTTAAATAAGAAGTAAAATGAACTAATTCTGGTCTATATTGATTTAGATGAGTAAGCTTATAAAAATCTGTCTTTAACATTGAATTATACATACATTCCTCGCTCCTTTAAATAATCTAAACTTATATTTTTTATATCATAATAAGGTATTGTAATTAATTTTATACCATTTATACTACAATAATCTTCTTTTTTTAAATCATAACGCTGCTATCTTTTTAAATAGTTTTCTCCTCCAAAGTATTCAATTGCCTAATAATGTTGAATACCATTAAATTCAATTAAATTAACAAGCTATCCCTATGAATTATATATTCCAAAATCAAAACGTAAAGAGATTTTATCACCTTTTAAATCTGGAAAGGTTATTTGTGTCTTATAACTAATATTATTATTTTCAAAAATTTCTTTCAATTTTAATTCTCCCGCAGATGAAGAGCCACACCATTGACATCCATTGAAGTCTTGATTGATAATATGATCTCGTCTAACTGAATATAGGGTAGGATTTCCACAGTTACACTAAATCCAATAATAAATTGAACTGCTTTTATTGAACTATGGATTTTCATTTCTTTTTATAACTTTATATCTTCCAATTTGCTATCCTGATAAATCCATAAATTTTCCACCTAAACAGCCACAACTTTTTACTTCTCCAGAAGTTAAATTACTTCCTTTAACAATTACAGGTTCAGGATTACCACAGTCACATAAACATTTCCAATAAATACAGCCATTCCTTCTTTCTTTTATCTCTTCTATAACTTTTAATTTATTGAATTTCTTTCCTGTAAGATCTATTTTTCTTCCTAAATGAGAATATTTTAAGTCTGGATATTTTTCAATAATTTTATTCCATATTTTATAGCTATATCTTTGGTATCCCATTTTAAGGAAAAAATCTTTTTTTGTCTAACTTTCATTTATTAGTTTTTGTAACTATTCTTTACTATAATTCTACCATTTGCTAGGCATAATTATCCCCTCCTAATTCTTTTATTTATTTCGTAAAAGTTATTATAGAAATATCTTTTTTTCTTTATTTCTATAATAATTATAGCAAAAATTCTTTAAAAATACAAATCTTTTTTAAAAATTTTAACCTATATTACGCCGCGGCGCACTGTAGAACAAATACTAATAGTATAAAATATATTATAAAAAATCAAAATAATCTTTTTTGACCCTTCTTTTATTATATTCTTGTTTTAAATCTTTTACTAAACTTTTAGTTCTTTGTATCTTATCTTGTTTATCTTTTGAAACTTGTTTAATAAACTTTGCTTTATCTCTAAAAATAGCTTCTTCCTCTGGGGTTAATCCTAATTCTATCAATTTACTCATTAATTCATTTAATTGTACTTTTAATTCATCTAAGGTTAATGATCCATCTTTACAATTGGTATAAAAATAAAAATGATTATCTGAATCATAAACAATATAACCTTTATCTATCAATTCAGTTTTCGCTCTCTTTGCAGTACTTTCACTTACGTCATAACTTTTCTAAAAGTCTTTTGGTGAATAAGCAAAGTCATAATTATCCTAATTTTGAGCAAAATATAAATATAATTTTAATGCACTTGGAGTTAAATTCTTTGCTGCTTCTTGAAGTTCTTCAATAGAAATCTGCATAAATGGCTTCCCTCCTGTTTTATCAATACGTTTTTTAATCGTACCATTATGCTAATTTGCATACGTCATATTAACAACTCCCATTTTTTATTTTATTTACTCCTCTTCAATAATGAATAATAATAAAGATAGGAGGAGGTGGGAGTAAACCTCCTTTTAAATAGAGTAGCTAATTCTATTTCCTATCATATATTATGTAATAATTATATCATAAGAATCTAAAAAAATCAATCATTTTTGACCTTTATTTTTGAACTATACGTATCAAATTTAAGCTAATTTCAAATGTAGTATAGTTCAATAATGATACATAGTAATTCCAAATTTTAAATTAGGGCTGTATTAAAAATGAACCCGTTCAGAGGTCAGAAATAATACAGCCCTTATAACAAAATTTAAATAACAAATATATAATATATAATAAATAAATATTATAGATAAAATAGAATTGTGCCCTACGGGCATCCTTTTTTAAATTTTTAACCTATATTGCGCCGCGATAGCAAACCCTTAGATATAGATATTAAAAATCTATATTAAAGTTTCATCAAGCCGCGGCGCAATGTAAACTAAAAAAGGCTTGGTTTTATCCAAGCCTCCTAAATTTAATACTCTATTTATTATTTCTATACGCTTAATAGTCAATAATACTATTAACAAAATCATCGACATTATTTTCAAAGTTGTTTAAAGACTGTAAAGATTCCCAAAGTTTTTCTTTATAATAAGTCGATTGAACCCATTTACATTCCTTATCACTCCAAAAATTCAAACCCACTTCCATACAAGTGGTATTTATTTCCTCTTCTTCCCCAATCTTTTCTATTATACTAAGTACATCTTTGTTTGGAATAAAAACAATAGAATAATCATAAATAGCTTTTCCAACTTCATCAACAGACTTAAATATAACCTTTTTCACATCATTGGATATGCCATTCTCACAATCAAAGCCTATATTATCGCCGCCCCAACATATTATAAAAGAAAAACTTTTATATCTATTTTCATATGCTAAGCACGCTTCCTTTGTTTCAAACCTTCTTCCATTATCACTTTCATAAACAACTTTCATAAATAAACCTCATTTCTTCTATTTTCATTTTCTATAATAATTATAATAAAATTTTTTTTAAAAATGCAAATATTTTTATGAATCTATAATACATTATAAGATAAAATTTTCTCTTCTTAATGTATTCATATAGCGTATACACATTAGTGTTATTTCATGATAATTATTATTTTCAGCGATAACAATAAGATCATCTAAAAATGCATCATAAGACCCTGATTTTAAAAGAACTTCAAAAAATTCATATGCTTTATAATAATATATGTATTCAAGCATCAAAAACCCTGTTTCATCTGGAAAAACATAAAACAAATGTCTAAACAAAGAATGTCTGTCTCTAGCCAATTCATGTGTCTCTGGTGCCCATGTAATAAAAGAACTTCTTCCTAGGTAGCTAGTAGTTCGAATGCCCCATTCAAATTCTTTAAATCTAAAGGTTATAACTTTATTTATCATTACTTTCTCCTAATAATAAAAGGCTTAGATAAAATCTAAGCCTTGATTGTTAAGGTGCAATAAGTTCATCAATATCTGTCTGAACATCAGCAATTTTCTTGCTAATTGTTGTTCCAAAATCAAAACAGTCGGCATATTCTCTGTAAATAGCTTCCGTAATCTCATTGGTAAGAACTCTAAAAGCTTTAAATGCCGCCCTTACTGCCTTAGCTCTTGCAATAGCCTTCGCCGTCTCAATATCGGAGTTATCTCCCTTTTTAAGCCTTGCAATGCCCTTGTATTCAACATTGATAGTATTCTTAGGCTTCTCACCTCTAAGACCTATATAAAGAGCAGTATAGCGCTTAAGTTCATCATTCTCCATAGCAGGCTCAGCAAAGCAAATAACAGCGCCATCATTGATCACATAACGATAAGTAAACTTCATTCTAAATCTCTTAAACATAATATTTTCTCCTTTTTAATTAGTCCTTATTTTCATCAAAAACCATATTAAGAAAATCAACAAAACTTATATCAGTCTTGTTACTATAATTAGCATTAGTCTTAGTCTTTTCATTTACACCTATCTCATTAATAAACTCATTAAGAATATTAACAAATTCATTATTTTCATTACTCTTATTCTTATTTTTATTCTCTACTGACTTTTCGCAAGTTTTGTTAGAAGATTCTCTAGGAATGGCTGTCTTCTTTCCGTGTTCAAAAAAATTAAAATTATAAGTAATATTTATGAGATTGGAATACTTTTCATTAAAAGCATCAATTTCATATTCTACATCAGAAATTTTTTCTTTAATCATATCAAGGTCTTCATTCATATAATATTTCTGCTGCTCTTCCTCCTGATGACCACTCAAATGATCAATAAGTTCGGCAATATTATTAAAAACCTCTCCACAAATTGAACACTTATATTCCATAATTACTTATCCTCCTTATTAAATTTTGTCTTGGCATCAATAACAGCTTGATTACCAGGAACTCCATCAAATAAATACTCAAGATAACCTATGTATTCATCACTAACTAAATTAACAGCGCCACATCTTTCGATGATTTTATTAGTTAATTTAGAACCATCTTCAAGTTCCTTTACTTTTTTCTTTTCAATAACATTCTCACAAATTAAAGAATTAGTTCCTTTAGCATAAGTCATCATGCCACCACAAATCTTACAACGACAAAACTTAATTCTCTGTGCTGAACGCTTTTGCTCGTCATAAGTCTTCGTCTTCTAAGTGCTACCTTTTATACCCAGCTTCTTATTGATTTCTTTAAACTCATCTACACCATAATACTTACGTCCATTACTCATAATTATCTCTCCTTTAATTAAAGCTCTTCTTCAAAGCAATATTGAAGATATATCATCATTATAATCATATGAATCCTCATGATCTTGCTGACGTCTTCTTCTAAATTGTTGATGACGCTTCCTATCAGCCTTTCCATTAAAATCCTTCTTCTTTTTACGTCGTTCTTTATCTTTTTCTTTATTTTGACGACGTTCATCGTAAGAGCGCTCCACTCTTATCTCATTATTCAATTGCTTCCTCCTCCATTATTTCAGCTATAAGATTATCATCAATATAATTCTCAAATATTGCATAATCTTCAACTTGTATAAAATCAAAGCTATCCATAAAATCTTTTCTCCTTTTAATTTTAATTTTCTTTCCGATTTTCTATAATAATTATATCAAAAATTTTTAAAAAAATCAAATATTTTATAGCTTATATGCAAGGAATAACACGCATTCTTCTCTTTCTATTTGCTCTAATATTTGTTTTACTTCATTCCAGTCTCCTCCGCCGCGACAACAACCAATTTGAAAAGGAATAGCTATTGGTATCTGTGCATAGTTAGGGAGTAAATCAGATTCTCGAATTCTTCTTATCGCATTAATAAACCCATTCTTTAATGCTTCATAATTTGTATATTGGTGTCCATCATATCCATAGCCATATTGTCCAAAGATATTAATTACTTCACGAATATCATTTACTTGAACAATTAAAGAATGACCTAACATTTCTTTCCCCGGCAGTATGTCTTTATTTATTTCAATAAAATCTTGATACTTTTCAAAAACAATAGGATAAGTTTCTCGTATTTGCTTAGCAACTCCAGAATTCATTTTACCCATACAATTTACTTGATGGGCAATATAAATACAAGAACTCTTTAACAAATCTCCATTTATTATCTCCATATTACCTCCCAAGCATTAACTTAACTTTTTCATTGACAAGCCAAGAGGGAAACTCATTGAGAAGATTAAAATAAGTAATTTTATCAATTCCTTCAACAATAAAGAAATCAGCATTGTCTACATAGCGTCCTTCCATATCATCAAGTTTCTGAAGAAAATCAAAGTCATCATCAATTCCTAATCCAACAAACTGCCAGAAAATTGGAAGTCTGGATGCTTCCTTTATAGTTAATTCTGAATCATTATGATCAAAACAATCTCCATCAGTTAAAAACAAAACATAAGAAGGAAGTTTAGAATTAGAATAATTATCAATGACATTTTTCATAACGGGAGCATACTCTGTACCACCCATAGAATATCTTATAGTTTCCCTTTCTATATAATTGGTTATATTATTAAGCGTAACATCAGGCAATCTATGATACCCATTTTCAAAAATCCAAACTTCCATAGTTCCATTATCATCAAATTCCATAGCCATTGGAAGAATCTTCTCTAGAACTTTCTGAACTGTTCCGTTGTTATATAGCGGACGCATAGAGCCAGAAAAGTCAAGAACAACTCCTACTTGAGCTTTAAGTCCATTAAGTACGGGCTTCATTAAACAAACTTTATGGACTTCATCTTTAGCAAGATTTATCTTCTTTGTTAAATCAATAGAAGGTTCAATTGAAATGTTCTGTTTTACATAAATATCAACATCATTTTGATTTTGAATTACCTGTCCCGACGCATCATCAATCTTGTTATTCTTATTAAACATCTTATTAAAAAATCCCATATTAATCTCCTTTTAAATTATTGTTAACAAAAGCTTCAATGATTTCAATTATATTTTCAATTTTTTTTCTTTCTTCTCCAGTATACATATATTCAAATTCTTCCCAGTGCCAAAAGCACATATCATCATTACTCAAATGAATAAAAAAGTTGATTCCTTTCTTTAGCCCGTCAAACATGCGTTCATCTATAATTCTAGCCCATTTAGGGTTGAGAAAGCCAAAAAGAACTTCTGCGGCTTTATCTGTGTGACAATAAATAATAGAACACTTTATAAAATAATCAAGAATTTTTTCTATTTTATTTGTATGCCAAAAAGCTTCAATATCTATATCATTAAGCTTTATTTCATTAAATCCCTTATCTTCTATTCCTAAATCAACAAACCAAATATCATTAGATACTGAATTAAGAGCATTGCTATCATAAGTATAACCTTCTTGAATATTTTCAAACTTAGTTCCATCATAAGCAATATAAATTCTTTTATTATTCATATTAAAGCTCCCTTAAGTAATTATAATACTCATGAAAATTCTTAATAACAGTCCAATTATTGTTACAAGCAGCCATGTTATTATTATATTCGTCAAAATTATCATTACACTCATAGAAAAAATAGCATAGCTCTCCTTCAACAGCATTTACATTTTTAAATCCACAGGCAATTGCAGAAATAACAAGATTTAAATGAGAATGCTCAGCAAAAGATTCAAAAAAGCCACTACCCAAAACTTCATCTACCTTATTATAAAAATCTTCATTTTCATGAAAAGCAACACGAAGTTGATGTATTATAGCAATAAAAGAAGCCTCAGTCATTTAAACCCCTCCTATGTCATAAGAATCATTAATCTCTTCTCCTAAGTAATCAAGTGTCCACTCTATTGCTCCATTACCATCTCTCATTCTATAAATCCATTCAATGCATTCTTTTCCAATTTCTTTTTCTGTTATACGGTTTTCTTTAAAATCTTCTGCATAACCTTTAATAAAAGTATCAATGAAATAATCTTGCCAGTTTTCGATCAAATCTTCTTTTACCTCTTCAGGAGTTACTCCTTCAGCTTCATATTCTCTTTTATCAACAATATCATTGTTATAGTAAAATCTAAGTTCTAAAGCCATATCTTAAAATACCTCTTTTCTTATTTTCTATATATATATTATATCAAAAATTTTTAAAAAATACAAATATTTTTATGCTTTTATTCTTACAATTCGCCGCAATATCAACTTTTTAGACAAGACTTTAAATTTTATCACATTAAGGATTTTCAAAGGGCGCCGGCGCAACGTAAATTTAGCAATAAAATAAAGCACCGCAGTTGATACCGCGGCGCATTGTAGATTTAAACCTTTATGGATTCCTGTTTAATCCAAGACAATCTTAGTGTATTAGCTGTATAATAATTATCAATTCCATTTTCCTTTAAATTCTCATAAAATTCTCTTGCAGAAGGCATAGTATGAGTAATATAAAGGTCAACCTGAGCAGCACCCATCTCTCGTAATGCTTTTGCGGCGTATTTATAGGTTCCGCCACGAATTATCAAATCGTCACGAATGAGTATCTTCTTTCTTTCAATGTCTTCCCTATCTGCGATGATTTCATAGCTAATAATCTCACCAGTATCAAGATTACGCTTCTTCATTCCGTAACGATACTTAACATTTGGATATATCTCAGAATATTTTGCTCGACTTCCTTCGTCTGGATAAAAATAAAGGTCATATCCGCTAGGTAAGGCTGGATACATGATTAAACATTTATTGATAGAACTTTCTACAACTCTGCTATGAGGGTCATAAATTATTACTGTATCAAAATTAGCATCGTTAATTAGCTGTGCAAAGTATTTAAAAGAAAAAACTTTATCACCTATAGGACGGTCCATTTGAGCATAACAACAAAAATGAATTTTTAATCTATTAGGTTTAGTATGATATACTAATTCATCATAATACTTCTTGTAAAGCAATAGATTAAAAATATCTTCATTATTTTCAAAAATTAAGGTAAAAGTATCTAGATGGTTATGAAGAAAGGTATTAGCTTTATTATAATATTTTTCTCCATTAGGAAAGGTTCCGCCAATTATATTCTCATCATTAAATAAAACCATAAGTTAAATCTCCTCTCCTATAATATTTATTTGCTGACATTTCATTACTAACATTGCTGCATCATGATCTTCTTTTGTTAATCCTGCACAGCAACTAGCATCGACAGTTATCGGAAGCCAAGGATAATGTGCCCTGAGCAGACAAGCGTTAGCAGCAATACATATACTCGAAACAAGTCCTATAATTTCAATTTCTTCTAAATAATTAAAATCTTCAAACTTCTTATTATAAGCTGCCTGTATTGCAAAAGGTAAATCTATATATCCAAAAGTATTCTTTTCAACGACCTGAATATTTGCACCTTCTGCAGCGGCATAAATTTCAGGATCTATATTCCAACCCTCAGTTCCTTTTATACAATGAGGAATAGGAAGATTCTTCCCTTCAAAAGTTTTAAGATAATTATCATCATGAGTATCTTTAGTAAAAATAATACAATAATCCTCATTTGCTTTTTGCTTAATTTTTTCAATCATTTTTGGCTTTCTTTTGATTGCCTCTTCATTTCTTAAAGCTAAATCAAAAAAATCTCTCTGCAAATCTATACAAAGTAATATCTTCATTCTAATCCTCCTTAATCTACTTTAACGCTATATTTAGTTTTTGATGACTTTATAGTAGTTTTATATGTAAGTCCTGTCTCATTACTTAGTTCAATACACAAATCTACTGGCTTCCAAAGATGATAACCCGTCATATACTGAATGTTCTCTTCTGTAAGTATCTCATACTTTCCAGTATACTTACATTGAGAAAAATCTCCGACCTCTGCCCTTCCATGAGGTGAAAAAATATAAAGCTTCCCATCGACCAATATAAGCCTTTTAATTTCCATTATGCAACCTCTCCTTCTTCAAAGAAACTATAAGTATCGTGACGACTGTATCCAGAATAATCAAAAAGTTTCCCATTACCATTATAATCATAGCCATAATTCCAATCATGAATATCATTAATTTCATTAGAAATATCTTCAAATACCTTTATTGTATTTAAGAATCCAATTTTTAAAATTATATTAAGAATAAAATCATCTGAAAAATCACAACTAATATCATTAATTCTATTTATTTCATTAGAAATAAAATTATTAACCCTACCCAAAATAAAAAGCTTATCTTTATCTTGTGCTACAGCTGAAATTGTTTTAACTCTTTCCTGAATATATATTGGAATATTATTATAAATTCCTACATAATTAATTTCAGACAAAACTTCTTTTAAAGACTCACTTGCTTCTTCATATATACTAATTTCTTCATCACAAAGATTAGAAATTGCTTTGCCTACTCTTTTATAACCTAAAAAATTTTCACTATTATAGTCAGAAAAATCTTCTTCTTCATCTATCCATTTTTCAGCATATATATCTGTTATAGGAATTTTTATAACCCAATTAGTTTTTTTCTTGGGAACAATACAAATTTTAGTTAGTCCAGAAAGCACGTCATATTTTTCAGTGGGAATAATTTCAAAAGGAGTGTCAAGAGAAGAATAAAGAGCAGCATCATCGGCATCTATTTCTCTATTTATAACTTCTTCACTGATATATACTCCATTTGCATTATCACCTAACACCTCTTTTACAATTTCCATAATTTCATTCTTGTCATAAATCATATAGAAATACCTCTTTTTCTTATTTTATATATATATTATAACAAAAATTTTTAAAAATTGCAAATATTTTTATGATTATGCATATATTATTAAAATTACAATACGCCGCCATACCATAGCTCTCTATGATACCGCGGCGCGTTGTAATTTTATTCAACCTTTCCTATATCAAACATGAAATTTCCATTTGATACAACCTTAGGATATGTTCCATCCCAAGATTCTATTATCTTATACTGAATAACCTTTTCACTTAAAGAAGCTTCAATCTCCTTATTTGCCTGTGCTTGTGCATCAGCAACGGCTAAAATTCTATTGGCTTCTGCTTCTGCTGCAATAGTTTTCTTTTCAGCCTCGGCTTTAGCCTTTACAATTTCTTGCTCCTGTTCTGTCTTTGTTCTGAGCAAATTCTGCTCTGCCGCGGTCTTCTGCTCGATTGCATCATTAAAGGTCGTAGAAAAGTCAAAATTTACAATATTAAATTTTTCAATATAAACGCCATAACCGTTAAGCTTTCCATTGAGAAAGTCCTTAACACCTTCTCCAACTTCAGTACGACGAGTAATAAGCTCTTCTGCTGTATACTGACTTGAAATTGCCTTCATGCCCTCTTGTATTGCAGGAGCAATTAAAACATTTTCATAATCCATTCCAATGTTCTGGTAAACGCTTGCAGACGAAGTAGAATTTATTCTATAATTCACGGCTATTGTTGAACTTACAGCCTGCAAATCTCTTGATACAGCATCAGCATCAGACTCATATTTCTGTATCTTATTAGATACATCTACAACATGAGTTATAAATGGAGTTTTTAAATGGAAACCCTCTGGAAAAGTATCATTTGATACTTTTCCAAGAACTACCTGAACTCCAGTATGGCCTGCTGGGACTATTGTTGAACTAGCAATAAAAGTTGTAATTGCAAGACCACCGATAATTCCAGCAACAAATTTACCAGCAATATTATTCTTTTTCTTATTTTCTGCACTCATATCTTTTTTTTCTCCTTTTATACAACTATATATTTTAATTTAATTATTCAATTATATATTACTACATAAAGAGTTGATTATACTACCCACTTCTTTACAAGCTCATATATATCTTCCTCACACTCAATATAGGTTTCGTTCCATTCAGCCGATGCTAAAATTGCAGCTAGCTGAGATTTAGCATTAACCTTAAATCTATGAAATCTATCAACAAGATAAACATCCGCTGACACAGTATTAACTGCCGCAACAAAAGCCATAACATCCTTCATACCTACAAGCTCAATCCTATTCTTCATTAAAATTCCTCCTTTTATTTTTTCCCAAAAACATCAATATAACTTCCCCACCTAGTTATCTGTTCACCGCTCGCCAAATCCTCAACTGCAATTATTGCCGCCCAAATAATATCTCCTACTTCGTTTTCACATATATCTTCTTGTGAGCAAATTAAAACTTTATAATGTCTAGCGAAATTAAGTACAGTTTGTGCAAATATGGAAAATCCAACTTCCTAATACTCATCATACTTTATATAATCCGCAACCTCTGGAAAAGAAGATTTAAGTATATCATCTCTCTATATAAAAGGTCCATGAATATAGAAAAAATCAATTAACTCATCAACAATTGTCCAGTCCATAATTACCTCCTTTCAATTATCTTTATAAATTAAATTTTAGACGCCTCGTAGTCTCTTTACTTTTTATTCTTAAAAAACCAATTAAAAAATATCTCCCATATAAATTTTGAAGTTAAATAAATTAAATAAATAAAAATTATAATTTTAACCATTGCAATACCCTTTCTATTCGATGATTCGATTTATTTAAATCAAGATAAATATTACCAAGATACCACCAAGCTATTGCTCCTAATATAATAAAAATTCCTGCTAAAACTGCATTATGTGCAATTTCAATTATTCCAAGTCCAATTATTCCTATAGGAATAACTATTCCAATAATAAACATTAAAATTAAATCTATAATATAAATAAAATTTACCAAAGCCTTTTTAAGAAGCCTCCTCATTTAGTATAACCTCCTTATACTCCTATATTAAAAATCTTAACTAACTTCTTCGTAGGTAACGAATCAATCCACTCCTTTGCAACACCATCATAAGCCTTAAACCAAAGAACAGGAGTCTTTGCTATCTCTCTTACAAATTCACTAAACTCTCTTCTTCCTCTTTCAGGGTTCTCTTTCTTCCACTGGTTAACTCTATCCTGAACAATTTCTGCTCTAGACTGAATCTCGTTCCATTCAGCTCTAATCTTATCAAAAAAATCACTTAACTCTCGAAAATAAGTAAGTAACTCTACATCTTCTCCACTTCTAATTAAATCAAGAGCATACTCAGTAGTTATATTATGATTGTTTATTGCTCTATGAAGCTCAAAATACTTTAGAGTCTTTAATTTAACTCTATGATTATACTTATCCTTAATAACAATTCCCTCGGTATTAGAATCAAAAGAATTAACTAAGTCTCTATAATCCTGCTCATTTTCCAGTATATACTGCGCCGGCTTGGGTAATCCTATGTCTATATCTAACTCCTCTAAGGTATCATTATCACGAGTTAATATATGGAATAACTGAGGCTTGTCATATGAAACAACTATTTTATTAAATTTACTACATAATTCTAAACAAGTAGTATGCTTAGGATTTAATTTAGAATAATCGAAACCAACCTGCGCCGCGACATCATCAAACAAATCCTTAAAAGAATTATAGCCAGGGTAAGACAAATCTGCCTCATCTGCGTCAAAAGTAGAACGAGTTCCCACATGCCACTCATCATCATAGTAGTAAATGAATATTAAAGTTCCATCCTCCTTGCGACTAGCCGTAGCAGTATTCCAGTCTATCTCATCACAGCCATACTCTCCTAAGTTAAAGAACCGATAGAAGCCATATCTGACTACTCTCCAAGTCCCCTTCTCCAGAATCAACCCTCTAGACTCACGAGTTATCTCCTTTAAAGTATCAGACTCTATCTGATTATAGTTAAATAATATCAAATTCCCCTTCTTCTTTATCTTTAAAGAATAAGGAGGGGCAGTAAGTAAATCTTCCCAATTCTTATTAGCTTTTATAAACTCAACAATCTTTAACATTAAAATTCTCCTTTAAAATAACCAAGAAACAATTCCATCTGTTGCAATATAAAGAATAATTCCACACAGAAGTACAAGACTAATATTTAAAATTCTTTCTGGAACGGTTTGCTTTTCAAAAAATTTCTTAGTTAGATAATTAAGAAAAATCAATACTACGGGAATTATAATAACATTTAGAACTATCATTTTATTATCACCTCTTCATTTTCTATAAATATTATATCAAAAATTTTATAAAAATACAAATATTTTTATGATTTATAATCCTACAATGCGCCGCGGTACCATAAAATTTATGATACCGCGGCGCAACGTTAATTAAAATGTTCCTATTTAGCAAGAAAAATTTCCATAGCTTTTGCGCTTTCTTCTTTTAAAAACTCCGCAAAAGTTTCTTGATAAGACTCGAAGTCATCTCTCTGTTTACTAATCTCCCTTTCTACTTCTTGTGTAGCAGCAAGATTAAGTATATATTCAATCGTATCCTCCAAAAATTAACTTACCTCCTTTAATGACCAGCCTCATCTGCTTCATGAAGCATTTTTAATTTCTCAAAGAAATCATTTCCATAAAGATTTTTAATATTCCTAAGTCTATTCTCGCCTTCGTAAAAAGCCATGTGAAGCTGAATTAAATTAGCAGTTTCAATTGTTGAAAAATTAGCATCGACGCTTGTTATATAATCATAAGCGCTAACATTAGCATGAAAAAAATAGTGGGCTTCTTCCGTTTTTATTCCTTTCTTATTTGTAAAAACTTTAGTAACTTCTTTTCCGATGTCATGAAGATACGCCGCAGAGACTACTTCAATCGGGAATTTATTTTTCATTGCATAATCTCCCGCAGCTATCATATGGTCTCCTATAGACAAACTATGATGGTGATTATCATGAGGTACGTTTCTAAGTACTTCTACTCTTTTAATTAAATCAACTTCGCTATTTTCATCATGAATAAAATGAATTTCCGACCAACCCTCACAATAGGCAGGCACCTGGAAGCTTCTATACATTCTATCCATCACATAAGAAGGGACAGTTCTTTCTCTATTTAAATTTCTTCTTACGCAAGTATCAAAAGGAATTGCAAAAACAAGTGCAATTGCATCAAATTCAACATGAGTTCTCTCTCGAAGCGCATTAAGAAATTTAATACGACGTTTCTGATTTAAATTAGTCGCATCATAAAAAACATTTTTCTCTGCATTTAAACTAGCTACTGTTCTATTCATCATCTCATTAAAAATAATATCATTATGAGACTGATCATTTACATCTCCAAACATCTCTTCTCTTAACTTATCAGATGAAATATAAACAGCATTAGATAATTCATTTCTCCAATAAGTGCTCTTACCTGCTCCAGGCAAGCCTATGGTCATCCATAACTTAGTCATTATTTTCTCCTTCCGAAATTAAATTTTCAAATTCACCTTGCGCCGCGGTATCAATTATTTCAGTCTTATCCTGCGCCGGCGCATCATCTTTTTCATTAAAATCTTGATAGGGCGGCATATCGTTTTCTAAAATCATAGGCTCATAGACCATATGCATATATGTTATAGGTAAAGTTAAATTTGCACCCGTTGACATCGGAATAACAATATTATGTTCTTTATTCTTTTCTTTGCCCCACTCTATTGCTTCCTCTTCTGTATCAAATTCATTTTTATAAATAACTCCCGATTGGGGATTACCCCAATCTACTACCCATTTATTATTATTCGGCAATTTATCTCCCCTCTTTTTTTACCCAAGCTACTCCAAAAACCCCATAATCATTAGAATCCTTTCTATAATTATACTTTAATTCAAGACACCAATCAATATACTGCTCAAAATATTCTGATTTCTCTTTTAAATATTCAAGCATTTCAGCATAAGCATCTTGCGATGTTTTTACTACACAAAAAATCTCTCCAAAATCATTATATAAACTCCACATTTGTATTCCTCCTCATTTCTTTCTAAAATAATTATAACAAAAATTTTAAAATTTTGCAAATCTTTTATAATAAAAATAGCCCAAGAGTTAATCTTGGGCTAAAATAAATTATTTTAAATTTCTTTTAAATATTAAGCCAAACCACTCTTTATAAGAAACTTTTTAAACTCGTCATCAAGCACCTTACAAAATCTCTGACAATCAGTAATATCTTTAAACATAGGATAGCAATAACCATTTCTTCCACCCAAAGTTGCATTATATTTCTTCACGCAATAGAGTAGATAATCAGCATAAGAAAGTCCAAGAAGTCTTGCGCCGAGAATATGGTATGTACTTTCAAAACGATAGCCCTCTTGCTTAGAAAGTAATCCGTCGTCATCAAAAGCAGCAAGATAATAATTATTGCTCATAGACTGTTGAGCTGAAAAGAATCTTCTATACTTAAAATCCATATTAAACTTCCTTTCATATAGTCACAAATTCTGCTTGTACTGCTTTCATTTCATTCCATTCTTCATCTGTAATCTTACAAAAATCACAGAATGCTTTTATTGGATTATCTGCCGCGCTTACTGCAAGAACAAAATCAAATGAACCTTTTGGCTCTATATTCTTACGTTCAAGAATTTCTTCAATACCTTCTGCTACAACCTCAGGAGGCTGCCAATTTTTTATAAGATAACGCGAAACACTTGAAGCTGAGATGCCAAGCTGCCGCGCCACCTGAGCCTTAACGCCACATTCATAGTAAAGTCTGTTAATTTGTTCTTTCTGTTCCTCTGTGATTCTTGAACCTGCCATTATACATTCTCCTTTCTAACCTTATCCCAAACTGAATGAAGTTGTTCAATAGTACAGTTTAATTCAATTACTTTATCCTCATCTTTAAAAAGAATTGAGACATCACTTGGATTAATTTCACTCCGACGATAATTCCAACCGCTCTTCCGAATTAAGTTAAACAAACCATCACTAACATTATGAAGAAGATAGTAACGATTTTTACCAGCTACCCGAATGATCTGGTCTATAATATAAAATTTGTTCTCGTCAATTATTGACGGCTTAATAAATCTCTTAAAAAATTCCATTTTCCTCACCTCTATATATATATTATATCAAAAATTTTTAAAAAATACAAATCTTTTTTTATATTTCTAAGCCTATAATACGCCGCGGTACCATAAAATCTACGATACCGCGGCGCATTATAGGCTTAAGTTTCAATTTTAGTTATATCACTTATTTCTTTATCAGAATTAATCTCATTAAACACATAGACTTCTCTTCCATCTTTTCTTATATAAAGTGTTCCAAGAGAAAAAATCTCAGGTTCTCCATTGCAAAACTCAATCTTACGTTCTACTTTATTATTATAGTCTTCTCTTAGACTTCTTTCAAAGTCAGAACCACGGCACCAATTTGTCTTAGAATCAACAATCTTTAACTTAGTTTCCCCATCGACTTCAACCTTTTCAACTTCGTTAATCTTAAAACGAAACTTAGCCTTTGTAAATCTTAAATTGACATTCTTATTAAACATAAATTACCTCCTCAATCCCATAATCCACTCCAGACTTCAACCAGATATTGTTTTGCTTTTTCCCAAAGTTCTTGCTCCTCCTTATTCATTTGATATAATTCTCTTGAATAGTAAAGATATAACCCTTCTACAATTGTATTAAGTTTTTCCTGATATTCGTTAGCAAGCTTATCCCTGTTCTTAATCTCTCCATTTTCGTTTAAATTATCAAGATTACAAGGAAAGCCAGTATGTTTCTCAGCAAAGAAAGCCATGCGAGGAAGAAGAAAGCCAGTAAGGGTTTGGTCAAGATCCCAAATATCAGAATACTCAAATCCATATTTATGCTTGAATTTCCTCATTTTCTTTCTTCGAGATTTGGATTGCCTTTTATCTTTAACTCCAGAATAGGGAGGATTTTCTTTTATATAATTTGCATAGAACTTCCAACTTTTCAAATTTAATCTCTCCTTTTCATTTTCTATTATAATTATAATATAAAATTTTAAAAATTACAAATATTTCTTACATTGCGCCGCGATAACAACTTATTATACTCACCTTATTAAAATTCTACATTAAGAAATTTTTATAGCGCGCCGGCACATCAAAGTTTAAATCTAAACAAAAATGCCGTAGCTATTGCCACGGCATTTAATCTTACGCATCATTATTCATAATCTCTGCAAGGTCTCTCTTATTATTAAACTGCTCTATACTAGCCTTAATCTCCGCTATATCTTTCTTAAGTCCTTCCACATTCTCATTCCCGTCCTCTATGGGCGCCGGCGCATTGTAGGAATTAAAATTCTGAGCAAGCATCATCATAAGCATAGGATTAATTTCCTTATCTTCACTCATGAGCATAAAAGGAAGCATCTGATTTATATTGCTATTCCCATTTCCCATAAAAGAAAACATCATAAGATATTTAAACATATCACTATTGTCGCTATCATTATCCTTATTCATAAACATAAAGGGAAGCATATTACCAAAAGGATTAGCCTCATTTGCTGTATTGCCAATCATCGAAAAAGGCGAAATTACCTTTGTATAGTAATTAAAACCGAATATACTCTTCTCGGGGATAAGGAACTGAATAGTACCACCGATAGGATCAATTGCTTCAAAAGTAGTAGGTGTACTTACCTTTACTATATAAAAACTACCCTTATGCCGAATTACATCTCCTCTTGTAAGGCTTTCCTTATTCACAGGGATAGTATAAAGAGGAATATCCATTACAAAATCAGATACATTTGTCGCTTCATTTGTATCAATATTATAAACACAATAATCCCCATTCACATCTCTAAAAGCTATTCCATTAAAGGAATAAGCAATTTCCTTTGTCTTAAGCTCACCAAAGCTAAAGTTCTTAAAAATATTCTTCATAGTTTTTCTCTCCTTCTTATTATTATTATCAATTTTTATACCAATCGTTTTAACTCTAGACAATCTATAATAGTCGTCTCCCTTTCTAATAACAGCCCCATCAGAATAAGGCTTCATTGTACAAGGGTCTATATAGATAAACTGTTCTTTAAGTTCATTAGAAAATCCATCTTGATTACCAGGATGTACAATATAATCTGCACCTGCAATACATCTTTCCATTCTATCGAAAAAGACTTCATCTGAATTTTGTGATTCTTTTTCTTGTGATTTATCTATATCCTTTACATCTTCTACTATAGGAATTTCTGTAGGCTTAAAACAATCAATTGCTATAGCCTCGTTATCCATTTCCTTTTGACAATCTCTTCTTGCCTTTATATAATTCTCTAATTCATTAAAATCATTAGCATGAAAAGCATAAATATTATCATGTTCTCGTATTTCAAAACCTTCACTACTGTTGTTCCAAAAAATAATTCCTAATTCTTCAGTTGTAAAGGATTCTTTTATAATATCTGCTCCATAAATAGTATAAATACGAACAGTATCAAAAGTTGAAATTTCAATTCTTTTATTCGCTTCATCTGGAGTTAAATCCATAATTTTCTCAACTCTTAACTGTTTTTTATCATAAGGATTGTCAACCATATAAGAATTGTCAATTATATAAGAATCCTTATAAAGTTTAGTAACGTTAATTATTGTACCAAGATGAATTTTTGATTTTATATTCTCGCCAAGTTCATATAAATAACTCTTTTGCGAAGAAAAATTACCCCATCTATCAGCAAATTTTGCTAAAATATAGCTATGTTTCATTATATCTTCATTCTTCATCTCTACTGGTATATTATCTTTCTCATTAATTGCTTTCGCCCTTTCCGAATCAATAAAATCTGTAAATGCAGTATAATTAGGATAAATTTTACCCCACGGATCAGTATACTGAACATGACGATAATCTGATGTTAAGTCACAAGTATCAAGATAATTAGCTAAAATAACATTAGAATAACTTTCCCTTACTAAAAGGAAATGCTTAATTCCTTTCCAATTATTAAGTATATTGCAGTAATAGGAAAAAGACTCAAAATCTTCATCATCAAAACCTTTAACCATTTCAACACAAAATGGTCCGTGCGCTATGCTATCTTCTTCATACGGATAATAATTTTTTCCATAGTCATTCTTATGTCTATTTACAAAAGAAACATCTCGAATATAATCTCCAATCTTTAACTTATGTTCAAAGATTTCAACTGGAGTTAAAATATCACAACTTAAATCTCTAATCCATGCAACTCTTACCATTATTCTTTTCTCCTTTCGCTTAAAATTGTTGCGCCGCGATACCATAATTTCTTAATGCCGCGGCGCGTTGTAAGAAAGAGGTGTAAAGTTAAATTTGGCGGAATAAATTCTGATTATATATCTTTCCATTCTTCATCTGTATATTCTTTTATGTCTCTTTTTCTTCTTGGCAATTTATATCCATCACACCATTTACGTACTGCATTATCTGACACCCCATATTGTTTACCAATAGAAACAAAAGAATTAGTCCGTATCATTTCCTTTAATTCCTCTCTTAATGGGCAGCGAGAACTTGACGATGGAGAGTATTCTGTTTTATAAGAAATTTTATTTATCTAATAAGATAAAAACTCTTCATCTGTTATTTCAGGAATAATTTCATTTTCTCTTTGCCTTCTCCAGTAATATCCACAAAATTTATGATTGTATGAAAGATCATTATAAAAATTATTTTTATTTTTATCTGTTAAATGGAAAAAAGATAAAATCTCTTGAATATTTTTAAAACTTTTTAATGGATATTCCTCTTTTACATAAGCGACATAACTAGAATAATTTCCACCTTGTTCTTTAATTTTTTCTGGTTCTACATCAAAACGTTTTAAAACTCTAGTAATAGTTGAACCTGAGCAGTTAAAAATTTTTTCTAGCTATTCACATTTATATCCTTCTAACCATTTCTAATATATAGCCTAATAATCATACTATGAAGCAGTAAAATTATTACCGCCAGAGCCATAATTATATCCTTTTTCTCTATTAGTAGAATCAAAATATTCAATCCAATAAACTTCTCTATCATTTAATTCTTCTTTGGAACATTTTTCAATAATTTCAAAAGAAAAATTTTCTACACCATATTTTCTCATTGCTCGATGAATATAACATTCATCTTTATGAGTTTTTGTATCTGATATATGCTATCTCCATCTTTTTTCGATGTTAATAGACTATCCAACATAAATTTTCCCATTAATCTAATTAGTAATTTTATATATACCTATCATAAAACCTCCTGTTTCTCCTGAAAAAAATTTTATTGAAGAGAAGGTCAGGAGAAACCTTATCAAAGTAGACGCGACCTACTTCTATCTCTTCAATTTTAGCGAAGTGAGCGGGATTCGGACCCGCGCCAAAGAATTACCTGTGCTACACGATTAGCAATCGCGCCCCTTATAACCACTTGGGTATCACTCCATTTAACAGGCTGTGAAAGACTCGAACTCTCATCTCGCAGACTTGGAATCTGGTATTCTACCATTGAACTAACAACCTAAAGCCATTTGGTGCGTGCACTCACCCTTAACCACAGCAGGCTCACTGAGAAATTCCTTTTTCTCGATCTTAAAAGAAATTATAAACGCCGCTACCACACTAGCAGTATATCTAGTTGACCATACTAGAACGGACTGAGTTTGTTATCGTAAAACTAGTAAAACGGGGTTATTCTTTAAAGAGGTTACTCGCTGCCCTCTGTTGCAACTTATATTAAACTGTCTAGTTGCCAAAGACATTTGTTTATACTCCGAAGAGTCGCCACTTGCGTTTTGAGATTCGACTTACAGCGCAATTTTTTAATAACCAAAACCACTTAAATATGCTCCATGCAATTTACTTCTAATTTTATTCCCATATAGTTTACATATTTAAGATAAGCACCCTATCCGCTACGATCGGATAACTGTAGATTACAAATCTACTATTTTGCCAAATTAAACTAAGGGTGCAAATTAACTACTGTAAAACAATAGTTAATTTTATAAGAAAGAGGTTTAAGGTAAAATCTTTATTTATTTCTTATTTTCTATAATAATTATAGCATAAATTTCTTAAAAAATCAAATATTTTTATCTCTCTGGAAGCTCAATTGTTGGTTGCTCTGCTATTGCTCTTGAAGCGAACCAGTTAAACCAAGGGTTAGTATAATAATAATATTGAAGTTCTATCTCGGTATTATACTCACAGATAGCTTTGTAAGCCTCGACACTTGGATACCAATGTTCTAGGTCTAACTCGGCTACAATTGCTTCTCTGCGTTGAGTATAAGTGATACGCCGCGCCTCTTCTTTAAAAGGCAATTTCATAGCAAGAATTATAGCTATTTCACAAAGTAGACACACTACTGAAAAAGCAGATAAAATTGTCCCAAATATTTCAAAACCTTCAGCTTCAAGGTAAGAACTTATAAAAGTTATAATAAACCCAATTAAAATAAGTCCAATTGTTATTAGCGTAAGAATCATTTAAATTTTCCTTTCTAAAACAAATCTTCCAATACGAAGCACTACTGTAACAACGATTAAAATTAAACTAATTTTTGCCATAACTCACCTCATGACCGTTTATGGACTTGCCGGGCACCGCCCCCGGGTCCGCAAAAAACTATTTCATATTATCTACACGTTTAGTTGCGTCATTTATCTATTCTTTACCCTGCACCGACGCAACAAGTTCAGAGTTATGTCAGCCTAAAATACTTTACCTACTCGGCAATAGAATAAAGAACTATTTCTAAAAATATAAATCAATAGTAGTTATAATGAAATAGTTAAAACGAAACCACTAATGATACCGCGGCACATCGTCCGCAAAAATTAAAAAATTAAGCAGCGTTTATTTTGCTTTATGCCGTAAAGTGGACATCTACTACGTGCAATATGCTTTCATTTCCACGTCGATTCTAAAAAAAAAACAAGCCCTTAAAATTTACTTAATAAATAATCTTTATCTAACTTATCAAAATCCCAATAAGGAATTTCAATTAATTTAATATTATTTTTATTACAATATTTTCTTTTTTTATCATCATATATTTGCCTTTCTTTAAATTTTTCTTCGCCATTGGAAAAACGCATTGGAGTATAATGCTGTTCACCCTAATATTCAATACAAGTATTGTAATCAGGCAAATAAAAATCAAAGGGTAAAGGCTTTGACTTTCCTATTAAATCTTCAAATTTTTTCTACTTATCATATTTTATATTTAAATTTTGTAATATTTCTTCTATTTTATTTTCTCCTTTAGAAACTAAACAGCCGCAAGAAGAAGTATGCCCATTACAAACACTTATTTTAGATTTTATACATTTTTTCCCACAATCGCATTGGCATTCAAGGAGAGTTTTATTGTTTTCGTCTTTAAAAATTCTTAATATGGTCAACTATCCAAACTTTTTGCCCACTATATTTTTATTAAGAGACTTACCACTAATTAAACAACCACAAGATTTTGTTTTTCCCGCCGTTAAATCTGTTCCTCTAATTGATTTTACTCCTCCACATTCACATTGGCATATCCAATATGTCTGCCCTGAACTTCCTATCCTAGTTTTATCCATCTCTATTACTTCTAATTTTCCATAGTGATTACCTCTTAAATCTTTAACCCTACCTCGTAAATGTTTAATTGATATATTATATTTTTCTGAAATTTCTTCAACTATTGATTTCGATGCTCCTTCTTTATATCCTATTTTTCTTAATACTTCTGTATAGGTTAAAGAATTATTAATAATTATTTCAAGGGATTCTTTAGACAAAGATTCATATAATTTCATTTTTATTCCTCCTGTTTTATTTTTCTGTAATAAAGTAAAAAAAATAGAAATAAAATCTAAGATTTCGACTTCTGTAAAGAAAAATCTATATAAGGAAAGAGGGCAGGGACTAAGTCCCTGCATATAATCTGAATTTTGTCTACTCTTTTTAAACGAACGAGTTTGAGATTTCAGAAACTCAATATCTAACAACCCAATATTTAATTATTCTATTGGTAGTATTATCCCAATCATATCTAGCATTAACAATTCCACCAACCGTTTTAGCAAAAGAAATCGCACGAGACTCGGTATTAAACTCTCTAACAAATCTTGCCATAATATTTCTCCTTTAATTATATAGGTTTACAGTTATATGCTTTTAAAAATTCATTTTCATTATGATACCACTCATTATTCAATTCATCAATAGTTTTATTTTTAATCTTTGTTTCATCAACAGTATAAATTGTAAAATCCATATTCATTTCAATTATTTCTTTTGCTATTATTTCTTCATCTCGTTCATCACCAAGTTCAGTAATAGCATACTCAATTTCTGCGTCTATGGTTCTCTGAATATCTTCATAGCTTTCCATTACTCCTTCAGACATTTCCATAGCAATAGCAGTTGCTTCTTTTTCATTTTTTACTTCACAAACCAGCTTGTCATAAATGCCATGATAACCACCATATTCATTTTCACAAGCATAAATCGCAACAAGCATTAGACCTCTCCTTCCCAATCTTCAATCTCTGATTTCTTCCAAGCCTCTTCTATTGCCTTATCTGCTTCACTTGCTGAATGGCACAGAGAATAAAATACTAAAACATCAATGAAAATACCTATAAATATTATAAGGAAAATCTTCATTCTTTCCACCTCTTTCTTATTTTCTATAATAATTATATCAAAAATTTTTTAAAAAATCAAATATTTTTTACGCTCTGTACCGCTGCATCAAACTACGGCATATTATAAGTTAAAAAGAATAATAACACTCAACTTTTAAATTTTCAAAATCCCACTCTTCTTCATGACCAATTATATACTTATTTATATATTCTTGTTCTTTTTCTGTTAAAGGTAAAGCATCTATTAACTCTTCAAAGCTAATTCTTTTTTCCATGAACATTATAAACATAGAAATACTATTTATAGCATACATAATTTGCTTTCCATAAACACCTATATCCCAGATAGTATCGTTAGTATACTCATCGGGATAATTCTCAAAGACTTCCTTATAAGTCTTAGTAAGTTCTTTTCCTATATCATAAAGTATAGGATGTGCCGGCGAAGCATCATTACGAGAAGTATTTAATCTCCAAAGATAACCATCCCAATCAGTAGCAAAATTATAATCATTCTCATACTTATAATAAAGTTCAAGAATATCTCTTGAAATAGAATAACACTTCCTAAAATAAATTATTTCAATAGAATAAAAACTATTTTTATTTCTAGCTCTCGGAAGTTTAAAATTTACAGAAAAATCTAATCCCATTAACCTTCTACCTCCTCACAGTTAAATATCCGAACGTCACATTCTCCATCAGTATCCTCACAGAACTCATCTGCCAAATACATTGCCTCCTCATAAGTATCAGCGCTTCCTATGTAGAATTCATCTTCATAGTAATCATATACTTTATACATCTTTTTTTACCTCATTTCTTATTTTCTATAATAATTATATCAAAAATTTTTTAAAATTACAAATAGTTTTATATTTTAAAAACTATTAAAATTAACTTCTGCCGCGCTACCAAATGCTGGTAGAATTAGAAAATTATGGAAGCGCGGCGCATTGTAAACTTAAAGATAAAATAAAAACTCCTCTTTCGAGGAGCTTTAACAAGACCACTGAGTTAACTAATTGCGCGCTTTTTAGCTTAATCCTACTCTTCGGTATTAAACTATTTTATAATCTTCTATATATTATATTTGCTTAATTTGCTGTGCTGGTCTTTACGCATATAAAACCCGCATTAACGCAGCGGAACATCATTTTTAAAGTTAGACTTTTAACGGGAAATCACAAATCATCTTTAAAGTTAGACTTTTAACGAGAAGCCACAAACCATCTTTAATAAAATAAAGATTTATTTCTAGGCTCTTATTTCTAATTAAGAGTTTATTAAACTAAGTAAATAGTCTTCATTAAGTTTATTATAATCCCAATAAGGAATTTCTATTAATTTTATGTTATGGGACTCACAATAGTCTCGTTTTAAAGAATCATATTCTTGCTAAGTCTTTAATCTTTCTTCTCCACCAAAATGGTCAAAACTTTCATAATGCTATGAACCCTAATATTCAATTAATATATTCTAATCTGGTAGATAAAAATCAAACTTAAGCTATTTACCTTTTCCAGTTAAATCTTCAAATGAATACTAATCTAAAAACTCTATCTAAAGAGAATTTAAAATATTTCTAACTTTTAATTCTCCTCTTGATTTAAGACATCCACAACTCTATACTGTGCCAGCTCTAAGATCAGGACCCGAAACTGATTTTAATTTAGGATTTCCACAATCACATTTGCATAACCAATACGCTTTTGGACCTCTTGTATAGTCCCTATCTACTACTGTAAGCATACCAAAACGCTAATTATATAAATCTCCTACTATTGAACATCCACAACTCTTTGTATGTCCATTTTTTAATGCATTTCCATCTACTTTTAAAATGGTCTACTAACTACAGTCACACTAACACTTCCAATATACTCTCGATAAATCACTCTTATCTCTTCCTAAAACTGTTAAATGTCCAAATTTCTATCCCGTTAAATCATTATAATGCTACTCATGTATTAAACAGCCACAACTCTTTGTATTTCCTTGCGTTAAATGATGACTGCTACATATCTTTATATTATGTTCTGGACATGAACAAATACATTTCCAATATGTATAAGTAGATTTTTTAAGATTACTATTTTGAATTTCTTCAGGTGTAGCTTTAGCAATAACTGTTAATCTTCCAAAAGTCTATCCTATTAGATTATGTTCCTTACTTAAATGAGAAATATCAATATTATACTTTTCTGCTATTTTTTTAATAACTCGAGTATACGTCTATGAATATCCCAATCTTTTTAAACACTCTGGTATAGTTTTACTTGTTGTTAAAATTTCTTCCAATTCATCCTTAGAAAAATTTTCATATATAGGTTTTTTCATATTAGTCCTCCTAGTCCTTTATAATATTAAAAATATGAGAGGGCGGCACAGGACTAAATGCCTTCATAGGTTAATTACTCCTATTTATCCTCTCATATATTAAGTATATTTAATTAGTATTTTGTCTAATTATTTCCAACAAAACTGGGGCTGAGTTAAAATTTCTACCATTGCTTCATAGCCGCTCTTATTAATTAACTTGTTAAGTTGACCAAACGGACCAGCACCATAACCTGATACATAGGCAACATTATCACTCTCCGGCGCAAGAACTGTTCCATTACGTGCAGCGACATTCCAGCTTATGAGCTTGGGGGACTTAAGTCCTACCTCTACGTATTTCTTTGCCCATTTTGAAGCAATAGAATCAAGTTGACCGCTACGAGCATAACTATCTATTTCTCCATCACTAACTACCACTAAAGCAGAAGGAGTCTCGCCACTTTCCTTTGCAACATTGAAAATAGCTTTGAAGCAAAGGTCAAGATTTGTATTATACTCAACAGCGCTACTCAATACATAAGAAAAGCACTTTTCAATATCCCAATCTTCTTCTAATTTAATAAAAGAAGGATTTCCTGCGAAGCTCATGTAGAGATTCTTATATCTTCCTGTGTTTCTCTGTGCAAAATAAGTAGCTAATCCTACACTCGCTGCGATAGGCTCATAATTAGGACTACTCATGCTTCCTGAGATATCCGAACATACGACTACATCATGTCCGCCTTCAACGTAATTAGGCAAAGAACTCCACTGAGCCTTGTCGACTTCATCAAGAATTCCAACGACAGGCTTGGTATTAGAGCTTCCATACCAACCGCTGTTCCAAGCTCTATTTCCGCCATTGATTATATACTTCCTACAAATCTCGCTAGGAGTTATGACAGAAGCATTAACCTTAGCCTCTCCCTTAGAAAGCTTATTCTTATATTCTCCAAAAGCTTCAGGATTATGAATACTAAAAGCCTTAGTATAACGACTCATAGCAAGAGAAGGAACTGCCTCATAATCAATCTCATTCCATTCTCCTGCACTCATCTTACGTTCTACAACATCAAGATAAGCACGAAGCTTGGAAAGAGCCTTTCTATAAGTTCTAGGAGAAATTCCAGCTATCTTACAAAATTTATTAGCAAGTCTACGAGATTCCTTTGAAGAAGTATTTATACTACAAAGCCACTTACTAGCTAAAGAAATAGGCTTTTCCTCCTTCATACGAGTTATATCAAGAACAAATCTATTCTTAATAAAATCCCACATTGCAGTTTCACAAGGTGTTCCTTCAAGTGAATAAAGATCATCCCATCTTCCAATATCCACAATGGTCTGAAGATTACGCTTAACCTTTTCAGGCTCTAACTTTGCAAGTTCCTTAAGTAAAAGTCTTCCAATTCGTCTTTCACCAAGGCCACCATTTCTTCCTGCATCTCTAGTATAAAGGATTAAATTCGCCGCCAGTTCAGAATTCTCATTATAGGCAGCCTTCCACTTGCTTATAATTTCGTTATCAGATTGATGACGCATTCCACCAATTAGAGCGAAAAGATCAAGTAATGCTCCTTCACCAGTATGCGAAAATACTATTCCACCATTTTCACTTAAAGTCTGATTAGCCATTCTTTCAAAATTCTTTACAAAATTACTCATTATAAATTCCTCCTTAAATTAAAGGACACGACGAAGGTAATTACAATTTAAAAGATTGCTCCTAAAATATTGCTGATATCGTCGTATTACTTTTTATTTTCTATAAACATTATACTAAAATTTTAAGAAAAATCAAATATTTATTTTCTTTGTCTAAATTTTTCAACTAATTTCATACCTTCATTAATTCCATATTGAATACCATAAGGAATTTTTTCTTTATCTTCTATATTCTTTAAAATTTGTCCCATTGAAAGAAAAATTGCTAAAGCTAAAAGATAGTCACCATACATATTATTTTCATTCATATTTTTACTCCTATAATGCGCCGCGACATCATAAATCATCAAATCTAACCTTCGCCACGAGTCCAATTTTTTGGACAGTCGGCAGAGGTTAAGAAAATAATTAAATCTATGATATGGCGGCGCAACAAAAATAATAACCGCCTTCCGGAGGTGTCGGGCCCCACTACGTTCTTCACGAAGCCAACCGATTTCAAGTCGGTGCTCAGCGCCGGCTGAGTTCAGAAGGCAAAAAACAAGACCATTATAATTTATTAATGCTCTACCAATTTGAGCTAATTTTCTAAAAGAAGAAAATAAAAGATTTGAACTTTCAACACTAAATAAATATTTAAAAATTTGCTGAAATGGTCTTTAATTAAATTTTTAAATTACGGCCATTCACCAAGAGGTTTACCAAGCATTGTAGGATTATCTACATTAGTACTATAAAGAATACCCTCCTGCGGCGTAAAAATTTCTCTTGCTATATCCTCATAAAGGGTACTACGCATACCATAGTAATCTCCTAAATCATCTGTGTAGTACTGAACAACTTCCTTTCTAAAGACAATATAAGTAAGTGGATTACTAAATACGCCTTCAATGGTATTTATAGCATCTACTGCCTGATTACCAGTAAAAGCAACTGAAAAAATACTCCTAGGAATGCTAAGAACCACTCCATTTGCAGGAACTACTGCTATACGAAGTGTTACATTTCCGAAAGGAATTTCATCTGGAAGTATCGCATCAAGTGCTCCTGCTTTTTCTCCATTATTTACGAGAAGCTTAACAATTCTCTCATCATTATCATAAATAACCTTAACTTCGGGATCTCTCTTAAAGAAAGCCTCGATTTTATTATAATGCTCAACCCAAGGTGTCGTCAAATTTAAACTTGCCATTTTATCATTCCTCCATTTAAAAATTAAAAGGTCTAAAATCTAAGCACCATGTCGGTTACGCTCCGACGTCTGCTGGGTGGAAGCCAACAGTTCTACTATTAAACTAATGGTGCAAACGATACTTCTTTTAATAGATTAAGACGTTTGGGAAAAGTATCAAGCCCTAATTGTCGCTCTGATTATACTCAAGAGTCAAGAGTTGGAGTCCATTTTGGTACAAAGACCCCTGCATGATTCGCACATGCGGTCCGGAGGTTGCAGCTCCGAGTCTTAACTACTTGACTAAGGGGTCAAAACAAGACACACTTATAAACGGCGTGCTAGCGATTACACCATCTCCCCATAATATGGCGGAGAGAATAGGACTCCAACCTATACTACCGGCTCCAAACGCAAAAGAAAATAGTTGCTGATGTGTCTTAAGGGAATTTGTGGTTACGCTCCACAGTCTTGAGTGCCACAAACTCACGAACTAACTATTGTTCTAAATTCCCAAATGGCATTGTTTATACTCAAATGCCAAGAGTTAAGGTAGATGCAAATGACGCATGAAGAACTCGAATCTTCAACATCTACGTTCTAAGCGTAGCCTCTCTTGCCAGTTGGAGTAATGCGCCATAACTAGATCGAAAACGTCAGAATCGGACTGCCCCTCCGCATCCCTGGTGCTAGCTAGTGGAATTGCACCACTTAATACTTTTAGCTAACAAATGCGGCGTGCTACCACTACACCACGTTCTCGTTAATTTTAGTCGGCGATACCAGACTTGAACTGGTACGAGTTTTACCTCGAGGGATTTTGGTCTTGATGGTTGGTGCTGCCCCAACAATTAACTCGACACTGTTCGACACCAAGTAAGTCCCTTGTGTCTGCCTATTCCACCAATCGCCGAAGTTACTAGACAGTTAAATTTAAAGGACTTGAACCTTCTCTAAAAATTATACGAAAAATTTTTATTTATCCAATTAAATTTTGCTGTAACTGTCTAAATGGTTTTACATTAAGCCGCGGCTATATGGGAACCGCTAAACCATATATCTTAATGTAAAGTCACCTATATCCGTAATGCTCGGATTTCTCCGCCTTGAGAGAGCGGTGTTCTACTTTTAAACTAATAGGCGAAAGACTAGGCAGTTAACTTTGAAGGGCTTGAACCTTCTATAAAAATTATACAAAAATTTTTAATTAACCATTTTAAATTTGCTGTAACTGTCTAAATCACCCCAACCGGTTATGCTCCGATGTCTTGAGGTTGAAATCCTCATATTCTACTATTAAACTATGGGGCGAATGGCTGGGTAGGTGGGACTTAAACCCACGACCTGCTGGTTAACAGCCAGCTGCTACTATCGACTGAGCTACTACCCATCAAATCGGTACCAACCAAGTACTTTATGCTATAGCCGCTGTGAATGGAGTTTAAAACCACCTTCGTAGAGGTTGATGGTTCCCATTACTGGTTCTCGCAAAAGATTGCTTTAGAACTAAAGCCGTCTCCTATAGCTTCCCAATGGACCGTCAGGGCTTTGCTCCCTGCACCTCCAGCTTGCAAAGCTAGCGTTCTACTAAATGAACTAACAGCCCAAATCAAGACAGCTTTAATCAATCAGTTCCAAAAATAACAGATTCTTTAAAATTGCTGTCGCCGTCTTTAATCGCGGATACGAGATGTGCGCTCGTGTCTGAGGAGCATGAATCCCCTATGCTAACTTCTACACCAATCCGCAAAATTAGTCAAGACACTTTTAAAAAATTTTAATAGCCAAAAATTTTCAAATTAAATATTGCTGTATGTGTCTTTTAATTATTTAAATCTATTCCCATTCTTCATCTGAATAAGAATTTATATCTTTCTTTTTTCTAGGTAATTTTTCAAAATCACACCATTTACGTATAGAATTATCTGAAACTCCATACATTTTACCTATTTCAGTAAAAGGTTTAGTCCGAATTAGCTGTTTTAATTCTTTGCGAGAAGGTCTAGTAACGGTTCTCTTTGTTAAAGACATTTCTAATTTTTCTCTATCTGTATAAACTTTAGTCTATATCATTCGATAAGATAAAAATTCTTCATCAGTTAATTCTTTTATTGGGATATTATTCTCATTTAAAATTTCCCAATAATATCCTAAAAACCTATATCCTGCATAAAGTGAACTATAAAAACTATCTATCTATGATTTATTTAACTAAAAGAAACTCATTATTTCTCTTATATTAAACACTCTTAATGATATTTTATCTTCTGATAAGGCAACATACTTATTCTTCTAAGTTACACGAGAACGTGTCTAATCTTCATCTATTCCATAATATCGTAGAGCATTGGTTATTACAGAATCAGCACATTTATATAAATCCTACAATTCTTTACAAGATTTTCCTTCCACCCATTTTTCATAGATTTCTTTATAATTGTAAAGATTTCCACCTGATTTTCCACCAAGAAGAATATTATATCCTTTATTTCTATTTGTGGAATCATAATATGAAATCCAATAAATTTCTCTATCATTTAATTCTTCAACCGAACAATATTCAATAACATCATATTTAAAATTTTCAATTCCATATTTCTTCATGGCTGAATACAAATGATTATCATCATGTCTCTTATTTTCTTTTGCTTTTGCCTTATGTACGCCCCATCTTTTCTTTAGTTGGACGCTCTATCCAATATAAACTTTTCCATTTATAAGATTCTCAATCTTATAAATGCCACAATTCTACTATTCTACTCTTGTCTCCATTTTACATAACCTCACTTGATTATTTTATTTACGCTTTAAGCCGCGCATGAGCTAATTTAATGGTTTCAGGGGCCCAGTTCGGACGGGGCTTCGAGAGTTTTAGAGACTCACAGACTACCTTCATATCTTACCCTGAATAGCAAACGTCTGGTATCGAACCAAACACTTCATATTTCTATGCGTGCCCATTACACCACTTCACTAATAATTTCTTCAATATTCAACTTTTTAAAAACCCAGTTTCCCTTTTCATTTAAGTAAATCCAACCATATTTTTTAAATTCTTCAAACAATTCCTCAATTTCATCTGCCCAATTTTTTGCTATATCTAAACTTTTTGGTTTATACCCATCTGGATAATATCTTGGATAAGATAAAACAAAAATTATATGTGACCAAGCATCAGCTGTAGTTTTAAAATTATCTTTTGAATAAAGCAAACAATCTTTAGCTTTCATTTTAATCTCCTTTTTAATTTTCTATAAATATTATATCAGAATTTTAAGAATTTTTCAAATATTTAAATCCAATTTTAAGTAGTAAGTAGTTTCAACCTTACGCATCCTCTATGGATTTCACAAACTTGATAATGGAGTTGGACCTCCAAGTGTTCCATGAACGAGGCTCCTATTGTCTTAGTGCCTTTTAATTCTTGGCTATACTTAAATTAGATTTAAAGTCCGCCTTCCGGGCGACGATCCCGGCACCCCCAGATTAATGGTGTTGAGTAGTGGAATCGAACCACTTATTATCCTTTACCCAACAAGTCTGGTGCTCTAGCCAATCATGAGCTAAAGGCGGAAAATTACAAGACAGCTTTTAAAATTTTAATGCCAAAAATTTTAAATAAATTGCTGAACTGTCTTTAAGTTTCTATAAATATTATAACAAAATTTTATAGAATTTTCAAATATTTATACGCTGTGAAAGAATCGAACTTTCATCAGATGCTTATCAGACATCTATTCTAACCATTGAAATAACAGCGTATTGGGTATAGCTTCGAGGCTATACCATTGTACAATTGTATGACCTCTATATTTATAGTCCAGTTGCCATACGGTGGACTGGAGCTTCCACATTTGGGCTTGAACCAAAACTGGCAGAGTCTGGTAGCTGATATTGGATTTGCACCAATCAAAGTTCGTATATTATCAACTAAAGTCTGCTGTGCTAACCTTATTACACCATGTGGAAATATAATAGAGAATCTAATTAAAATGTATTTATTTCTCTCAAACTCTCTATAAATATTATAGCAAAAATTTTTAAAAATTTCAAATATTTATTCCATTTTTAACGTATTATAATCAATTTCATAATAACAAACTGAACCAATTTGAGCTATTCCAAAGCATTTATCATTTTCTCTTAAATGCTCCTCTTTATTTCTTATTGCTTCATGTATCAAAAAATCTTGATCTTCTAATGGCGCTTTTATTTTTATTTGTTCTATTAAAAAATTTAAAGCATCTTCTACATTTATAAAACATTTACTTAATAAGTCATGCTCTGGTTCATTAAAATATACCCACATTATTTTCCTTTCCCTCTCTCAACTCTCTATAAATATTATAACAAAAATTTTAAGAATTTTCAAATATTTTATTTTTTATTCTCAGTCTAAATTCATCTCTGCTAAATCCAGAAGATAAATTAAACCCTTGTCTAAATAACTTCTTGCTTTCTTTTTCAAATCTTCGTCTACACCATAATAAGCCTCAGCAATACTTCCAGCTATCGCAGCAATAGTATCACTGTCTCCACCTATTGAAATTGCATTTCTTATACAATCCTCAAAGTTTTTTGATTCAAGAAAACATTCAATTGCTTGTGGCACTGAACCTTGACAGCTTTCCTTAAAAGTATAACTTGGACGTATATCATCTAAAGTAAAATTTATAATATAATAAGTATTTGCGTAATATCTTAAATACTCTTTGTCTTTACCTTCTTTAGCAAGAAAAATTAAAGAGCTAATTGCTTCTGCTCCCTTTATTCCTTCTGGATGGTTATGAGTAACTTTTGCAGTTAATCTTGCATTTTCTACCGCTTCTGCTATAGTTCTTGCATATAAGCCACATGGACTTACTCTCATAGCAGACCCGTTACCCCAAGAATTATATGGTTGAGGATTGTCGGATTTAATCCACTGATAAAATCTCTAACCATATCCTGCTCCATTATACTGTCTGCCTAATCTTTGCATCCAATACTGCGCCGCGGTATTAAGTCTAGTTCCACTCATTTTATTTTGAACCATTGCCGCAGCTATAGCTATAGTCATAACAGTATCATCTGTATAACTACATCCACTATCAAATAAATCAAAATCTTTTGATTTGATATTATTAAATTCAAAACGAGAACCAACTATGTCTCCAATTATTGCACCGTAAATTGTTTTCACCTCAACTTTCTATAATTATTATACTATGAATTTTATAAAAATTCAAATATTCTACTTTAAAATTACTCACAAGGCATATGTATAACTTCTACCTCTTTATTTCTTTGTTCCTGTGTCATTGATGAAGTTAATTTATCCAAGTTATAGATATCTCTATAGCCAGGGGAAAAAGACAGTTCACTACTTATACCCCAATCTATTATTATATCATAAGTATTACAATTTACCCAGAGATCATCTGCTAACTTCCCATAAATTTTATATCCTTTACTATAAAGAGACGGTGCTATTTCATGTATAAAAATATAATAATCATTAGATTTGTCTTCTAAATAAATATTTGTATATTCATTTCCTGCTATTGAAGCTGTTCTTATATTATCATATATATGCTGTTTTAACTTATTAGCTGCCATCCAATAATCATTTTCTTTTAAAAATCTAACGTATTTCCTGACTTCTTCGGCTGTAGGAAAATGACTTTCCCACCTAGGTATTTCAAAACAAAAATTTTCCATTTAAGTCCTCCTTATTTTAAACTCTTAAAAAAATCTTCCAAAAGAAAACGAAAGCATTCATTACAATAAAAGCCTTCTTCATCTTCTGTTAAAAATTCCTTACCACAACGATAACAAATCCTATTATATAATTGCTTCATTTTTAACCTTCTATAAATATTATATCAAAATTTAAGTTTAAACTCAAATATTTACAAAGAAAATAAGTAAAATCAAATAGTTCAAACTCTACTGTGTTATTAATCTATTAATATTATTCAATAGACAAACTAACCATGTTATGGTCTTAAAGAGTACCACAAACACTCTTTGCAGCAATGTTTATTGCTGCATTTATGTCTCTATCCATTATGTTTCCACAAGAACATTTAAACACTCTATCTTTAAGAGTTAATTTAATTTTATTTCCACAACAGCTACAGGTTTGACTAGTATAAGCAGGATTTACTTCAAATAGGTCTGTACCAAACTTTTTGCATTTCCATTTTAAAGTTTCAGTAAATCTGCTTAATGGATTTATTTGAATTAGCCTTCGTCTATTCTTATTAGACATTCTAATCTTAGCATTAGTTAAATCTTCTATCGCAACATTATTATTTCTACACAATCTTGTAGTAGTTTGTTCAATAAAATCTTTCTTTAAATTTTCAAATCTTTCATAAGCTATTTTTACTTTATTATTTAGTTTATTCCAATTATTTGAATTTTTAACTTTCTTATCTCTTAAAGACTTTAATTTATTTATTCTGTAAAATTCTCTTAATACTGTTTTAGGATAGTTTATAAATTCACCTTTAGAATTTGTCATAAAATTCTTTATTCCCCAATCAAGCCCTATAGTAGTTGTTTCTTGTCTTTCTGGCTCTTCAATTTCATAAGAACCAGTTATGAACCATTTACCATTAATATAATGATATCTTGGCTCTTTAATTTCTTTAATATTGAATTTCTCAATATACTCATTATCTACTACTATTTTTGACATCCCCTTAACACTTAGCTCTCTTGAATGAGGTAAATTAATACCTTTTTTATCAATTTTATAAGTTTTAGAGGTAATGTAGAATGATTGTCTATTTGGATTATATTTGTGAAATTTTGGTTTTCTTCCTAATTTCTTATAGCATCTATCAACTGAATATTTATAATTCATAATAATACCTTTAACTAAATAAATTGGTAAAGATATCTCCTAAACTTCATAGTCAGTTAATAGATTTTTTTCATTATAACCTACTAAACCGAATATGTTAGTTTTAGGTAAATTATCTTGATATTTTGCTACTAAAAAATTTCTCATAATATGAGAATATTTACAGTAAATCAATAATATTTTCTCTTGTTCCTTTGTTGGATAAATTCTAAATTTACAGCCTTTTAACATGATTTCACCTCCTATAAATATAAGTAGTAAATTTATTTTATATTTATATAATATCATAAATCTGATTTGAAAACAAATATTTCATTATACATTATAATATTAACCTGCGCCGCGCTACCAATTTTTGATAAAATTGGTAAACTTTAGAAGCGGTAAAAATCTAACATAAAAGTACTGTGAATAACATCGCAACGCTTTGTAGGTATCATTTCAATTATAACTCATCGTCTTTAATCTAAGAAATTCTTTCTTCAATCTCTTGTCTTATACTCTAATCTATATATTCTTTTTCATCCTCTTCACAATCTATGTATTTACTATCAATATAAAAATTTACATTAGTTAAAATATAATGTTTAATTTTCTTATGTTTACTATTTAATTCAATTTTTTCATAAAAATCAATTAATTTATATTTCTATAAAAGTAAAAGAGATTTATAAATTGAAATATGATTTTTCTATTCTTTCTTCTTTCCTAAAAACGTTCTTAAATCCATCATTGAGAAATCAAAAGATTTATACATTCTTTCTATTCCAACTTCTCTATAGGTTAATAAAAACTGATAAAGCCTAAAATCCTATTCTGAGAATTTTAATTTTTCATTCATAATTTTTAAAGTTTCTTTTGGGATATTTCTGGACTTGTGCCCAGGTCTAGTTTCATAGTATTCGCAAGGTCGTTTTTTTCTAATCGTCCAAAGCTTTAACCAAATTTTATAATCTTCTTCTTTTGTTAATTCCCAAGAAGATTTTTCTGGATAATCTTTTTTCATTATCTCTTTTCTTAACTTTTTTGCTTCTTCTGGTTCCTCTCCATTGTTTCCATAAATTATTTTTCCATTTCTTTCGAGTTCCCACCAGTATTTTTTAATTGAATTAACACTTAAATCAATGGTTCTTGATATTTCAGAAAGATTAATATTTTTATGCTGAAAAACTCTTTGCTACATATTAGGAGGATTGCCACCTAGACATACTAAATAATTAAATAATTTTTGAGAATTATGGCTTATATCATGCTAGTCTCCCATAGTCTTTAAGCCTTTTTCATAAATACTCATTTTATCACCTCATTTATTATTTCTATTATATAAGTAGCAAAATTAATAAATATGTCTAAAATTTTGATAATTTCTATAATCATTAAAAATATCAAAAATTTCTTTATCATAAAAATTTTATCAAAAAGTATCACCAATTTATCAAAAAGTAATACCGAATTTATCAAAAAGTAATATCAAATTTATCAAAAAGTATCACCAATTTTATCAAAAAGTATCACTATATGTAGATTACTTTTTCCTAGTCGGCAAAAAGTAATCAAAAAGCGACGCGACCGTTGGTCGCACAAAAGATTTCTAAAACTAATTAATTTAATCTTAAGCCTATATTTACGACCGCCGGCGCTACGCGCCTCTGGTCTATTTTCAAAAGCTCTCAACTAAGGAAACTCTTCCATTTAATCCTCTGCCGCCCTTCCTTCAAAATCGATTGCACGCGCAACGCGCGGGCAAGGCTTTCGTTTTGCGCGAGGCCGCAGGCCGAGTAGCAAAACAAAGCCCAAGAAGCATCAAGGCTTTAATTTCTATTTTAAAACAAAAGCACCGTGGATAATACCGCGGCGCAAAATTTATTTTTTAATCCATTTAGTAAAATGAATAGCTAAATAATATAAACAAAATATAACTGGAAAAATTACTAAATAACTTCCACTTAAACTATGAACTAATGTTGTAATTTGATTTCCAACAAGTCCAGCTATTGCCCAAGCAGATAATGCTGTTCCATGAATTTTACTTATATGTTTCATTCCATATAAGTCTGAAAGTAAAGGAGCAATACAACTAAAACCTGCTCCATAACAGGCAGAAATTAAAATTAAAGCAATAACTGAAAATTTAGAAAAACAAAAAGCAAATATTGCACAAACCATAGAAATTAAAAAGATTATATAATAAATTGTTTTTCTTTCTTTTAGCTTATCTGAAGCTGCAGAAAATACTAATCTTCCTGCTCCATTAAAAATCCCCATTATAGAAACGACTAAAGCAACTGCTCCAACACTAAAGCCAAGTTCTCCAAGAATTAAACTTGCAGTAGGAATTAAAGCAAGACCACAAGCAATATTTAAAAAGAATAACAGCCAAATAAAAATAAAATTCTTATCTTTTAATAATTCTTTAATTTTAAAATCTGTTTTTGTTTGCGGCTCGTTCCAGCCCTCTGGTTTCTTCAAAAGAAAATGTCCTATTAGCATTGGAATAAAATATATTCCAGCAAGGATTAAAAATACAATTGGCAATGCAAAATGTGCCATTAAAAAAGTAATAATAGGACTTGCAAGAGTTGACGCGAATCCAAAAGCACAAACTGAAATTCCAGTTGCTAGTCCCTTATTGTCTTTAAACCATAACATTAAGGTTTTAACAGGAGTTAAATAGCCAATTCCTAGTCCAATTCCCATTAAACATCCATAGCCCAAATAAAGAAGAACTAAAGATTTTAAACCGACTGCTAAACCAGCAAGACAAAGTCCTCCACAAAAACAAAATATACTAATTAAAGAAGAGCGATGAATATTTTTTTCAACAATTGAACCACCGAAAGCAGCACTCATTCCCAGAAAGAAAATTGCTAAACTAAAAGCGAATTGAACTAAACCAACTGATACTCCTAAAGCTAAAGCGATAGGTTGGACAAATAAAGACCAGGCATAAACAGAACCTATACAAATATGAAGTAAAATTGCGGGAAGTGCCGCATTTACTGTGTTATTAACTTAGTTCGTTAAACTAAGCAACTAACCATGCTATGGTTTTTAAAGAGTGCCACAAACACTCTTCGCAGCTATATTTATAGCCGCATTTATATCTCTATCCATTTCAAAACCACAAGAGCATTTAAATACTCTATCTTTAAGAGTTAATTTGATTCTATTTCCACAGAAACTACAGGTTTGACTAGTATAGACAGGATTTACTTCATATAAATCCGTTCCAAACTTTTTACATTTCCACTTTAAAGTATCAGTAAATCTACTTAAAGGATTAATTTGAATTAGTCTTCTTCTATTTTTATTAGACATTTTAATTTTAGCATTAGTTAAATCTTCTATTGCTATATTATTATATCTACACAGTCTAGTAGTTGTTTGTTCTATGAAATCTTTCTTTAAATTTTCAAATCTTTCATAAGCTAATTTTACTTTATTGTTTAACTTATTCCAATTGTTTGAATTTTTATTTTTCTTATCTCTTAAAGATTTTAGCTTATTTATTCTATAAAATTCTCTTGTAACACTTTTCGGATAATTTATAAATTCACCACTAGAACTTGTCATAAAGTTCTTTATACCCCAATCAAGCCCTATAGTAGTTAAACTGTTCTGCTTAACAGGTTCAGAAATATTATAGCTGCCGGTAATATACCATTTACCAGATTCATATTTAAACCTTGGTTCTTTTATCTCTAATATATTAAACTTAGTTATATATTTCTTATCAACAACTATTTTTGATTTACCTTTTACCGAAAAATTTCTAGCAGACGGTAATTGAATTTTAAAATTTTTAATATTAAGATTCTATGAAGGTAAATAGAATGATTGTTTATTCGGGTTATACTTGTGGAATTTTGGTCTCTACCCTATCTTTTTATAAACTCTATTTACGGAATTGGCATAATTATAAAGAACGCCTCTATATAATCGCTTAGGAAGTGATATTTCTGTATTAAAATCTTTTATAAGATTTTCTTCATTATACTTAATAATTCCAAAAGAGCTTACATTAGGTAAATTATCCTAAAATTTCTCTACGAGAAAATTTCTCATAATATGAGAGTATTTACAATAAATAAACAAAATTTCTTCTTGTTCTTTAGTTGGATAGATTCTAAATTTACAACCTTTTAACATTTGATTTTCACCTCCTATTGTAATATATTAAGTCTCTCACTTTAAATATATTATAACTTAAAACAGAGATAAAATCAAATATTTGACATGGCTAATTCTCTATTTTTCAATAGAGCATAGGTCATATCATAATCCTTAAACTAAGGATCCTCCCCATTTCAGATTCACTTGAATCCTACTCCATTTCTGGATGACCGTCGAACCTTCTCCTGTTCGGAGCTTGGCTGCTGATTGTCGATTACATTAATATTTAGGTTTGCACCATATATTATCTAATTATTTCTTTCTACTTTCGTAACATTCACGCTTAGTTGTATTTCAAACTTACGTTGTAGTATAATTAGCTTTACGACTTCCCAGCAATTAAAGGAGTTATTCGACACTAATTACTTAGTGAAGTGGCAATTACTTACCATTTATTTCTTTTCATTTAATTCCTCCTTTTAATTTAAAGCCTTAATCTACAATGCGCCGCAACATCATAAAATCTATCAAACATGATAGGGCGGCGCAATGTAAGAATTAATTCAAATAAAATTTTCTTTAAAATATGTTTTTGAACAGTCAACAAAATAATCAGAAATTCGTTTCCAACAGCGTTGATTTGTACTACCTCGAAAATCTAGTATTCTTGTCTTTTTTTCTTTCTCATATCGTCCGTCTATTAAATAATCAATATTTCTTAATATTAAAGCAGTATACTCTTTTTCTATATCCTTTCTTGTTTGCAATTCTTCAAAAGTATAACCAGTATAAAGTATAATATTCTAGTTATTTTCCTAAGTAATTGGTTTTATAGCTGTAAGAAGTAGTATTATTCCTTCTAAATTTTTTGGATGTAAAGGATCTCCACCTGAAATTACCAAATTCTTAATATGAGAATTTTCCAAGTTAGAACGAATTTCATCTATTTTTTTATCAAGTGGTATTCCATAATTAAAGTCCCAAGCTATTTTATTATGACATTCAGGACATGCATGAGTACAACCTGATACAAATACTACTGTCGATAAACCCCTTGCATTACCTGAATCAAAATTAATTATATTTGCTATATTCATTTTTATTCCTCACTTTTTGATTATAATGCGCCGCGATATCATAAGTCCTATGACTTACAATAAACAGCGCATTGTAAAATTTTTAGTTTAAATGCTTAACTCTTTATTTAAAATTTCTTCTAATTTTTCTATGGTATTATCTTTATATGTAATTTCATACAATCTAATACCATATTTTTTACAATAATCTCGTTTCTTTTGGTCGTATTTTTGCTATTGTTTAAATTTATCAATACCACCAAAATACTCTACACTTCTATAATGCTATTCGCCCTAATATTCTAAAAGAAAATCATTAATTTTAAAATCAAAAAATAATTTTCCATTTTCTCCCTTTAAATCTTCAAAGCTATATTGAGGAATAAAATCAATATTATGCTCTTTTAAATAATTACTAATTATCACTTCATTTTTAGAATGGCGTAAACAATTGCAATTAAAAGAGCGTCTTTCCTGAATAGTATCGCCTCGAATTACTCCTATTGTATTACATTTAAGGCATATAACATTCCAATATGCACTGTTTCCTTTACCAGATTTTTCTTCATTTAAGGATAAAACCTTTAAATCATCAAAAACCTAATTAGTTAAATCTTTAATTCTACCTTTTGTTTTTAAACATCCACATGATTTTACTGCTCCTCTTTTTAAATCTGCCGCCCATACATCGTGAATATTTCCACAAGAACATCTACACGTCCAAAAAGTTTTTCCTCTTTCTTTGGTTAAGTCTTTATTTAAAAATAAAACTGTTAATTGCCCATAAATCTAATTAGTTAAATCTTCTAATTCTCCTTTTTTTGGATAATGAGATATATCTATATTATATTTTTCTGCATATTTTCTAATTAATGGAGCATTGTTAGTTTTTTTATATCCAAATCTTTCTAACGCTTCTTTCGCGGTCTTTGATGAGGAAATAATTTCAATTATTTCCTCATCACTAAATTTTTCTATTTTACAAATTGCCATACACATTTCCTCAATTTAAATGTTTAACTCTATTAATTATATCAGATGACCTTGCTTTATTAGGAGTATAATTACTAATATCATTTACTACCCTCGGTTTCCCGATATTTTTTAAGGGATTGGACTATACCTTCATAATATTTATGTCGCTATTATAGTCTCTGAACGTCTCTCTCTAACAAGAGATTTCGCTGCGTTTGATTACCCAATCCTTAACGATTTTACCGTACCAGTTCCGTTACTAACTGCCGTATTAATATCACTATTAATATTTGGTTGTTAAGGCTCTAAGGGAGTCCCCGCAATTTAAGCGATTTTAAGTGACCTATTAATAATTAAGCCACAAATTCTATATGATGTTCTTACTTTCTCAGGGTTAGTTTCTCCACAACGAGGGCATTTCCATCTTACTGTTCCATCTTCTGCTGCAACCTTTTTAAAATCATATCCTTCAAATCCACAAGAACCACAACTAGAAACTTCCGAATTAATCTCTGCATATAAACATTCATTGCCAATATGCTCTATTATTTCAAGCATAGCATCAAGATTATTACTCATACAAGGAACTTCAACATAACTAATACTTCCACTAGTAGTTTTATTACTAAATTGTGCTTCATTAGTTAACTTAGTAAAAGCATCAACTTCTTCGCTTACTAAATAATGATACGAATTAGTTATAAAATTTCTATCCGAAAAATCTCCAACGTGTCCAAAATCCCTAATGCAAGCCTTAGCGAAGTTATCAACTAAAGTTTCCATCGGAGTCCCATAAAGACCTGCTGCAAGTCCAGTATCTACTTTAAATTTTGCATTTGAAGCATTTAAATAATCTAAAATCTTATGAGCAAGTTTATTGCCGTTTTCTTCAAACTGGCTTTCTCCTGTTATATACTTCACACATTCATAAAGTCCAGCATAGCCTAAACTAATTGATGGTCTACCAGAGTATACTTCTTTTTCTAAAGTATCATTGGGGTCAAGTTTTGTTAAGCCGCCATAAACCCAAAGTAAAGGAGACTGTCCTGCTCTTATTTTTGCGATATGATTAGCTCTCCAAAGCATATCTCTATGAGCAATATCTAAATAATAGTCTAAGTTCTTAAATAGAATTTCTTCACTTCTTTCTTTATTATTTTCCATAGCTATATAAGGAAGATTAAGACTTTGTACACCAAGATTCCATCTTCCCCACAATTCATGTTGTCCATTCTCATTAATGTACTCATGAAGCAGACTGCGGCAACCCATCGGCGGTGTAGGAACGCCTTTAAGCTCACGATGAACCTTAACACTGAGATAATCAGGAACTAACCTCTTTGCACTACATTCAGCACAAAGTTTAGTTATATCATAATATTTTCCGCCACGCATTGTATCTTCATCTAAGAAATACAATATCTTAGGGAAATTAGGATTTAAATAAGTACCATCTTTTTGCTTAATCCCTTGAATACGCTGCTTAATAAACTCTTTAAATACTAAGATTAAATCATCCGTATATTCAGGGTCTTCATTCAGCCAAGTAGATACTGAGAGAAATACAGCTTGTCCAGTGCCAGCACAAAGTGTATTGTTCTGAAAGAGGAAAGTCTACATACCGTCTTTGATTTCACTAGCCAATTCATCTTCTATAATTTGTTTTTTAATGCCTTCTGACAAATTGTATTTCTCAAATTTCTTTTCTATTTTCTTTCTAGAAACTCTTACAAATTTAGCTAAATGAAGTAGATTAACAGTTATACCGCCATACTGCTAAGAGGTAGCATGTGTAAGGATCTAAGTAGCTACTGTACAAGCAGTACGAAAACTTTTGGGAGTCTCAATCCAAATACCGTTAATCTCACAACCAGCAAATAGAGTTTCAAGATCCAGCAAATCACAGTTATGCATTGGTCGTGCAGAGTACGCCATATCGTGAAAGTACACAACGCCCCTATCATGCGCATCAAGACAATCCGCCGGTAATTGTTCTCTCATAAATTGCCTACCAGGGATCTCCGCTAAATAAGCATTTTTAATATGAGTTAAATCAGGATTTTTATTACCATTTTCTTGAGCAATATCAGGACTTACAAACAAAACTTTTTCAACTTCATTAGGATTTTTTCTAGCTTCTTCTTTCTTTATTCTATATTGAGAATAAATCCTTGCAACCGCTGGAGCTTCTCGATATAGAACGCTCATCACGCAATTTGCAACTGTTTCTACATCAATTCTATCATTCTTAGCTTTACTCCAAACTAAATCAGCAATTTCATCAACCATAAAATCAATTTCTTTAAAATCTGGAAATTGAATTTGATTATATGCTGCAATTATTGCCCTTCTTACTTTATTATCATCATAAGGAAATTCTTTTCCCTTTTTTAATACTACCATTAGTATCCCTCCTCGCTTTTCTATTCTATATTTAGTATATCATAAGTAAAAGAAAAAGTCAAGATATTACTCTTGACTTATTCTTTTTTTATAGCAAAAACTTATTAAAATTCTTCTTCCCAGGTCTTCATCTCATTTACTATCTACTTAATATAAGAGTTACCTTTTAACTTCTTATACTACTCAAATAAAGACAGAATATTTTCTTTCTCATAATGAGGAATTTTTTTCTAATCCTTATACTTTATATATATATGAGTAATAGTGTTACGTATTAAAGCCTAGTCAGTAATATCGCTCTAATCTAATCTCTTCTCTATTTTATCAAGCTAAACTACTATTCCTTGATTCGCCGCCGTACTCTCATCTCTTATAGTTTTTCTAAACCATTCCTTGGGTTTCTTGGTTATAACCCCAACAAAAGTTATAATTGTTAAGATAACTCCAAGCACAGCCCCTATTGCCTCAACTATAGCTAAAATTCCCATCATCTCACCCCTTTTTCTATAAGATTTATATTATGATTTGGTGTCTTAACAATAAACTCCGGTGTGTTAAAAATTTTCTAAAGGGTAAGATTTTCAAGTTCCCAATAAGGAATACGAATTAAGGAAATTTTATTTTTAAGACAAAATTTATTTTTACGTATATCATACTCCTTCTGCCGGCGAAACGCAATAAGGGACTTATGGAAATATGGAACGTAGGTAAAATGTTGACGCCCATCTAACTCTAGAAGAACCCAAAGCTAGCCATTACGGTAAATAGCGAAATCAAATCGTAAGTAATCTTTGCCTCCTTTTAATCCCTAAAAAGAAATTTCTTGTTTAAACTAAATGCCACCTCGCCTTAATAAATTCGCAACCTTAATCTCGCCCTTAGAATGCTTCATTACTAATCATCTCTTCGCCGCGGTGGTTTAGAAGGTTTTCTACAAGGCCCCTTAGGTATCGGAACTGGATAAACTGGAATTACTTGCTATGCCGGTACATGATAAGGCTTAACCTTTTGAGGTTCACAATGATAAGTAGATACATGAAGATAATCTTCATTCAGATTATCAAATGCTCCTCGAATAGCTGTAGTTTTATTGCGTTCAAAAAATTTACAATGTAGAGAAACTGAGAATGGTGTCGTGTTGATAACCTCTACGTCAGTTCTTTTGTTCTCTTCCAACTCAGTTCTCCAAGTAGCAAGAATTCCTTGAATGGTTTCAACTGAATCAGGTTTTAGTTCATACTAAACTCCATAATAAAGTTCTTTTCCTATTGAAACTTCAAACTTTTCAAATTCAGTTGAATAATTAAAAACAAACATTACATAAAAATCCTCTATTTTATAAAGCAATTTAACCCTATTTTCACTAGAAAATTTTGCAGTTAAAAATTCTCCCACTATGGTCTAATCTTCTTTCTTCGGTACTATATTAACTTCCTATGGAAAGATTGAATTATCAGAAAAATCATATCCAGTAAATCCATCATCATTAAGAACTATTTCTCTATCTTCCTGCGGCGTACCTAGTACATTCTATATAAGTGTAGCAACTTTTCTATAATCATCCTAAAACTAACATACATCTCGTTTAGAACACTCCAAGCAGCGAATATCTACTAGAGTATGAGAAGGATCTATTGCGATATTAATTGGGTTTAAATAAAGTCGGTCCAAGATATTCACCTCATTTTAAAAAAATAAAGAGGAAAATTTTTTCCTCTTTATTAAGTAGAATTTTTTTTAAGTTATATCTAAAGACTTAGTTTGATTCTATCTGTGACCATTCACAATCTTCAGGTCGCTTATCGGTTCTCCTTTCTAAAATTTTACCATGACGAAGTGAATAGTGTCCTTCAATTTTTTCCACTTGCATTGCACTCAAAGCATAGACTTGTCCTACCCACTTATCTGGCTCTTGAACAATTCCTCTCTTCATCTCATCAGATACTCCACTAATATACGCTATATGTTCAGGCTTTCCATCTTTCATTACAGAAAAAGATAACGCACCGGCGTAGCCAAGATAAAATGGTTTAGTTACTGGAGTAATAGGAGCACCATCGGTATATTCAGCGAAATGATTCCCAATAGGCAATCTCTCTCCAGACTTTAGATTTATATAATATTCCCAAGACTCCAAATTCTTTCCAGTATAATCACGTGTAGGCGGCTTATAATCTCCATCAAGAAATGCATCAATTGTATCAGTTAGCTCCTTCTTTAGTTTCAGAGATAGTCTAGCAGTCCTTTTTCCGCACGTGTATGGGGCAGTATTTTTCTGAATTACAATACCTTCTTGCCCCGCTGCAATAACATCAAGATAAAGTTCCCAAAGTTCTTCTCCTCTTTTATATTCCGCTACTTCAACTGGACCCTCAAACTTAATATTTTTTAAATACTCAATTCTCTTTTCAATAGCAGTATTTACAAGAACTTCTCCTGCCCAAGCTAGACAATCAAAACAATAAAAATGAAGAGGTGTACTAGCTTGTCTTTCCAGACTCTTGTCTTTTAAACAATTAAGAATTGAAGTTGTTTTACGGCTTCCTTCATCTCCAAACTTATAGATTTCACCAAGAAGAACAGTTCCATTAGGAAGATATGAAAACTCTTCTGTAATAGACGGAATCCACTCAGCTTTATCTGCATAAGTTTTATTTACATTGGGAGTTCGGCTACGCAGATGAAAATTGCCAGTTTCATCTCGGATAATCATCGCCCATACACCATCAATTTTTCTCGAGCCTGTGTATTCTCCGCTCATTACCATATTTTTCGCTTCTTCACGCTTACGTTCTGTACTATAGGACTTAGGGTGTGTCCAATACTTCATTGCATTAAAAGAATCCCAAAAATCAATTCCTGAAATCACAATATTCATTTATTCTTCCTCCTTATAAGCCGCAGTTTCATATTCATAAGTTTTACTTATTGTTGAATCGAACCATTCTAAAGGAGGCTCAAATTCAAAGATTTTCTCTCCTGTTCTTCTATCATAAATAGAAACTAAGTCAAGTTTCACTAACTCAAGATTCTTCATTAACTCTTCTATTGTTTCTTTATCATTCATTTATATTTCCTCCTTTATTTTCTATAATAATTATATCAAAAATTATTTAAAAATGCAAATATTTTATTAAAATTTTTAACTTACAATGCACCGCCTGTCCAAAAATTTGGACTCGCGGCGCGTTGTAAAAGAAAGCGCCACGGATGATACCGCGGCGCAATATAGAATTAAAATTCTAGGTATCCAGCATTTATAGTAATTGCAGAATCGTTTTTCCTTTCAAATTCTTCCTTTGTAATAAACTCAACTAAAGCTTCCGAAGGAATAACGATTTCATTTCCTCTTTGTTCGACACTCTCCGAAGTGATTCTAAAATATCTTCCTTCTGCTTCAAAACACAGTGTCATTTAACTCCCTCCTTTGGTTCCATTATAACCCCAGTTCTAAGAATCATAGAACTCAATAAAATACTTTTCTTTTTCATTAAGCTCTTCTGGCTTACAAGTAGTAATAACTTCAAAAGTAAAATTCTCTGGCCCCGTCTCCCACATTTCCTCATATAACTTATTTCTAGTTGCTGGTTCTGCACGAACTCCTCTACGAACATGAGCTCGCCATCTTTCAGAAAACTTTTGTTTAGTCTATCCAATATAGGACTTTCCATTTTGAATGTTCGTTATCTTATAAATTCCTACTCCTTGCGCATCTGTTGACACAACACGACCAATCATTTGAGAAAAAGGATTTTTATAATAATTCTCCCATATTAATTTATAAAGAATTGTTGGGGAATTTAATGTTTCTGCGACTTTTCTTAATTTCTATATATCTTCCCTATCTTGTTCTTTAAGCTAAATTTTATAAAATTCCACTTGCTACTTCTTTTCCTCATCTGCTTTAAAACGAGCAATAATTTCTTTTTGTTTTTCCTCATAAGCTTTAATTTCTTTATCTAAAGCCTCCTTTTTTAAATTAATGCTCGTATTATAGTTAAAAAAATCTGTATCAAGTTCCTCCTTCTTCTCCTTATAATCTCCCTAAATTGCATTAAGAAAGCTCTAAAACCTAGCCTATTCCTCTAAAATTTTCGCCGTATTCTCTGCTTCTCTTTCACGTTGCGCCGCAGTATCAAGCTCCTTATAATGTTCAAGCCTTTCTTCAAACTATTCCTAAGATTGCTTAATTCGTGCATCAATAGTTCTTTGAAAATCTTTTTCCTACTAATTTAAAGCTTCAAGTTTTCTTTTTGTTTCTCCTTCTTCAAACTAAATCTATTCCTTTGCTGCAACTCTATAATTTTCAACTTCTTCTTCTATTTCTTCTTTTATTTCTTTTTCATATGCATTTTTCTTAGCTTTGATCTAACCCATAGCTTCAAGTTCAGCAATATTAAACTAATTAATATCAAACTAATGCTTTTTATGATAATGATCTGCAAGAGTCAAAATAATATTAACCGCTGAATAGATAAAGAGTAGAATATAGCTTATAATAAAAAATATATTCATATAACCTCCTTATTTATATATAATCTGTATAAATTTTCTGTCCACAACTACATTCAACATTTTTAACTAAACCCAATGAGTCACAATAAACTTCACAAATAGGTTTATGTACATTATCATTATTATTTTGTATATGTTTTACAAAGCCCTCCATAATTTTTTGAACTTCTTCTGACGTAAACATATTATTAATTTTTCCATTCAGTTTTCTATTTTGTTCTTTTAATTCCTCTATTTCTTTATTCTTTTGTTCAAATATTTTGTCATTAGTAAGCTCTTTTAATACTTCATTATCTTCATTTATTTTACAAAAGCTTTCATACATATTAATTAAAAACTCAATTATATTAAAAAATTTTTTATCATTAGAAGAATAATTCCATATACCTTCATGTAAATCTCTTTCGTTATTCTTGTATTTTGAAAGAATATTATTATATTTTTCTTGTCGTTCCTTTCTCCTATTTACATATTCTGGGTCTCTTTTTAATATTTTTTCCATAACACGTTTTCTAGCTTCTTTTTGATGTTGCGGCGGCAAAGTGTTTTCAATATTATTCAAAATTTCATTAATTTGTTCTTTCGGAATGTCAGCATAATCATCAAACACAGAAAGTTTAGCTCTCATTCCTCTTACGGGGCTGCTTTCTTCTTCCTTTGTTAATCTCTCTAACACGTCTTGAGCCATTATAATCCTCCCTCATTAATTCAAAAATTATTTCATCATGAATTTTCCCATCCATTAAAACTGCTTTTTGATGTAATATTCCTACTTCTTTACCACCATAATCTCTACAAAAATGTCTGTATCCTTCCAATATTGGATTATCACGATAGCACATCCATTCAATTCGATTAAGATTATATTTATTAAATATATCATCAATAGCCTTTAATATATCTCTTCCAAAAATAAGTGATGGTGCTGCGGCGCAACGAACAATATAGAATCCATTAACACTTCGGCTAATCCAATCTATTTCATACCCAAGACAACCAACTATATTATCTTCTGAATCAACAGAAACAAATTGATGATTCCATCTATTATCATTAGGATATGGCTCGATCCTCATTCCAGTTCCGCTACAAGCTCGTTGAATGTCAATGTCATACTAATGTTCAAACCACCAATTATTAATTTCTTCCTCATAAAGTTTCGCATTCTTTAACACTTATTACTTCCTCCTTCTTTGGATAACGTCCACAACTATATTTCTCATTACAATAACCTAATCTCTGACATTTAGGAATTAGCATATGCTCTTCTTCAATTAACCAATACCATTCATCTGAATAAATCTTCAAAGCGTCAATAATCTCATGCATTAAGTCTCTATATTCGTGATAAGCACGAGTACATAATCTTTGCTCGCACATATTAATAAGTTCTCTAAGTCCAATTCTAACAATAACCTTAGTATTATAATTAAGTGGTAAGAGTCCACTAGCATCTTCTTTTGATATACCAAGCTCTTCCAACTTTTTTATAGACTCTTTAATATTATCCATTGCATCTAAATAAATCTTTTTCGCCGCCTCATTATCCATAATTGACTTAGGAGTAGTAAAATTAAAATCCCCATACTGAATATAACGAGTTGACGCTTGCAATCTTGTAACGGAGATAATATGGGTATAAAATTCACGAATACATTTAGCTGACCATCCATCGAGTATCATGTAAATTTGTGGATATTCTAATGCTCGCCAATGTCCAGAACGATAGCACTCAATTCCTCTTTTAAAATTCTTCTCGTGGTCATTCACATCAGCATTCCAGCATGCTCCTGCAGCATATCCGCTTAATGTCAATGGTTCATCAGTTGTTTCCGAAAGTATTTGTATCTTACCTTTTATTTGATTCCAACGTCTAGCCAGCATTAATTATTCCCTCCTGTATTTGTTGTTGTCTTTATATTTATTCCATTTCCAAAAAAAATATAGCAAAGCACATATAATCCAAAAAATTGCCAAGCACTTAAAGAAGGAAGTCCTAATGCCGCAACTGCAACAACTTGCCAAAGCCATAAGCCAACCAACCATTCAATAAGTATAAGTATTATAATTCCAAGTGTAATTCCAATTATTTTTGATATACTCATTCAGAAACCTCCTTAATTAAATAGATAATAAGCCAAATAGCAAGAACGATTGTATTAGAAATTATTTGTCGCTCAATTTTCTCCTTATCCATATCTTTAATAAAGTTTTTCACCTTAAAATTCCTCCATTCCTTTAAAAAAAATTTCATCATCAATTAATCTTGGTACTTCTGTATAATCAACCGGGTAAAAATCCCAAGTAGATAAGCTTAAATTCAGAATCTAATCTCTATAAATTTCGCCTTCTTTTAGAAGCTAATTCTCTATTGCAGCACTTTCTGCCATAGCAATATAATTTCTTTCACCAAGCCAAAGCTAAATATTAGAAGAATTAGTTGCAATTATAACATTTGCTTTTTCTCCATTAATTGTTCCTACAACAAAACCATCAAGAGAACGCGCTCTCTAAGCTCCCATATCTTTCCAAAAATCTTCAATTTTATAAAGCGGCTAATCTTCTAAATCAACAATTTCCCATTTTGCTTTGATTTGAGACATTAAACTTTTAGTTGATTCAAAATCACCAACACTTGTTTCCCCAAAAACTATTAAGTAGTCATCTTCTTCAACTATTAAATTAATTCTATCAATAACCATTTGATTATATTCCTAAATTGTCATTTTCTAATGTTGCGCCGCGACACCATCAAACAATTTCATATCTGCCGCAATAAAAGTCTTATCCAAATTCCTCCCTCCATTATTTTATTTATATTTATAGTATAACACAAAAAGGCTTTGAATTCAAATAATCCAAAGCCTATTGTTATTATCTCTCATTTAATATAGAACGAATAATCTCCATTGTTATACTTCCAGAGAACTTTCCAAAACCTTCAATTGAAAAAACTGCCTCTGGCTCTTCCTTTCTTATGTCTTCAAATACAAGCTTTGGTATAGTCTTGCTTATCTCCTTCATATTAGTCTCATCCCAATCAATAGGAAGCTGACCCTCGTCAATAAGCTTTAATATAATCTTTTCTATACGCTGACGCGTCGCAAACTGAGCAACATAGGCTCTTGCTTCTTCTCTCTTCTTCAACTCTTCAGGGTCAATAGGCTTTTTAGCTCCTTTATGAACCTCTCCAAACTGCTCATTAACGATTTTTATATACTTAGGGCGGCGAGAATTCTCCTTATCTTCAAGTCTATCTTGCGTTTTGATGACAATTCCTTCCTCAGCTGGTTGCCCACCAAGTGTCTTTAACTTCATAAGTTCCATTAAGTCTTCCCAAGAGTTAAACTTCCCATCATAAAGAACAGGAACGAAGTTTATTTCAATATTAAACTTTTCCGCCACTAAGAGTAGCTTCCCAAAAATTATCCAAGCATCGTGATAGGAAATATAGCATTCCTTCTCGCGATCGTAGACATCGAACATATAAAACTTATTATACGCAGTATCTGGATACTTAACCGCGTGTGGAACTAGCCACTCACCGAACACAAGGTAGCGTCCAAATTCCGTAATCTCTTTTATATCTTCCAGAGAAAACTTTTGTGTCCACTCCCAAAAACCACGAAGATTATTAGTTTCACTTAGTCTTGTCTTACGAGAAAAGGCAGCAATTGAATCCGTTTCTACGTCATAGGTAAAGCTCCCATTTGCGCCATCTAACTTGCTTTGCGCCACGATATGTTCACCAACATCAAACATCTCACTATATTTCGCCTTTAATCTGGATATATCAACGTAATGCTTCATTTCCATTAATTTTTTCTCCTTTATATTAACTTGCCTTCAAACTCACATTTACAGGTTATACTATCAACATTAGTTGGATAATGCCAATCATCAATAACTCTTCCACAACAAGGACATTTATAATAATTGCAGCAGTCTTTATCACTGTAGCCTAATGGAATCCAAGTCATATTCTTTTCAAAATCTTTAAGATAGGCTTTATCTTTATATCGTTTTGTATGAATATAAAACATTTATATTTTCCTTTCACTTTATTTTCTATAATAATTATATAATAAATTTTTTAAAATTGCAAATATTTAAAAGATTTTTAAATCTACGTTGCGCCGCCATATCATAAACCTTGCTTCGCCGCACCATCAACCTTAGCCTGTACTACGATATGCTCGCCCACATCAAACATTTCATTATACTTAGCCTTAAGTCTTGATATATCTACATATTTATTCATTTATTAAAGCTCCTTTCAACTTATCTTCGTCCATAAGCGAATCTATCTTCGTAGGATTCAAGGTTTATCCACTCATTATTTCTTTTAAAATAATCTTTTATAAATTCATCTATATAATGCTGATCCATATCAATATTATGAACATCTACCATTATAATCTTTATATTAGGATTATCAACCGATGAATTAAGAAAATTATATATCTCGCTAGTATTATCAGAATATTCCAATACTACACCTATTAGAGCATCATTATCTTCCACTTCATCCTTTATTGATGCTCTATAATCGTCCATTGCAAAACTACCGATGCCTCTTCTCCCATTATCATTTATATCATCTTTTATTTTTCTATACAAAAATCCCTGCATATGAACCTCCTTTAAATTCTATTCATTAAATCACAACATTTTTCTTTAGTTTCAATTCTATATTCCTCTTTAAAAAGAGAATCAATAATATTATTTACTTCTTCGTGAGACTTCTTAAAAATAGCGACGAATAAAGGAAATAAGTCTCTTATATCACTAAAAAGACAATAATATTCTCCATTATAAGAGAATGAAGAAGTATAACCTATTTGTTCAAATAAAAACGTCCAACCATTTGGACTAATACCAGCTCCTTCTTCGTTTAATATTTGGTTTTTAAGATATGTTAAAGAATGATTATTCTTTTCTCGTTCCTCAATCGCCCTATCCATATTATCAAAATCTTCTTTTGTTGAAGAACGAACAAATTCCAACTGATTATCATGCCACCAAGCACTAGTTCCACCACTTTTAAGGAAACGAAGTTCATAGCCAGAAGAAACTTCGATAATTACAGCAAGTTGTCCTATACTAGGATCTGTCTTTTCATTCCAAAAACCTTTAATTACTTTTACGACATCTCCCATTTTATATTTCATTATATTACCTTCTTTCATATTTTCTATAATAATTATATAATAAATTTTTTAAAATTGCAAATATTTTTATACTGCGCCGCGGTACCATAAGACTTACTTCGCCGCGCTACCAAACTTTTAGACACATCTATTAGAAATTCTACATTAAGAAAATTTCAAAGGGCGCCGGCACATTATAGATAAAGCATCATAAAATAAAGGTATGGATGATACCGCGGCGCATTGTAGATTTTAAACAAAATTTTAAAAGTAAATTTGTTTAAAACGTAGATTTTCTTTTTCTTATTAATTTTCTTTTAAAATAAAACTTTTAAATTCCCAACTTTAAAAACGAGGTGATTAAAATGTATAGTTATAAAGAGTATAATGAACCAATTCAAATTTTAATTAAGTTAATGCATAGAGATTATCCTAATGGATTTGAGTTAAGAATCAATGGATTTGGTGCAGAATTGGTTAATAATCAAATGGTTCATACTTATATGAATGATGAAATAATGAAAGAATATTGTAGTGGTGGAAACTTATCAATGGAAGAAATAATGAGTAATTTAAAAGATATGGGTTATTAAATATTTTAAATCTTAGTTTAAAATGAGGCGATGTGTAATGCATACATATGAAGAATATAATAAACCAATTCAAGAACTTATTAAAATTATGGAAAATGACTATCCTCATGATTTTATATTAGAGATAGGTAGTTTTGGAGCGGAATTAAAATCAAATATTAGCGTTAGAACTTTTTTAAAAGATAATAATAGATTAGAGAATAATATAGATTGGATTGGACTTTTAAAAAAGGTTTTCAATGAGAATGAGAAAGACAGTTGATATTACTCAACTGTCTTTTATTTTATTCTTCTGAACTAATAATTATCTGTCTTTCACAGTTTTTTTCAGTGATTCAATAAATTATTCGATATACATTATTATATAAAAAGCTAATGATTAATTTCTCACTGATAATAGAAATAATTTTGGTTGCCATCTCCCCACCAAGAGTTAGCTTCATCGAAATCATAAGGATTAGCCAAATAATAATTAACTGCATCATAACATTCCTGCGTAGGTGCACAATTTCCCGGCCAATAACCAGTAAACTGTCCAGGTGCAATCAATACATCATAAACCGTATTCGGGAATCTTGAGTCGTAAACTCTATTCATTACTGCGGCAGCAATATGAGCCTTATCATAAAGACTAATCCAGTCACTTCCAGCTTCATGCCAAACTATTTCTGCAAGCAACTGGTATGAATAATTATCAATTTCAATATTTGGGTTTTCATCAATAAATTCTGTAGTGGTTGTTGTCTCTTCAATTGGTTTTTCTACGACAATCCAGGATGATGTCTCTTCTATATCACTCACAGGTGCATCAATCTTTATCTGAGAAGTAATTGCCTCTGAAGCTTTTGTAGTAGTAGTTATGGTAGGATCTATATTAGAACTATCAACATCAATGTTAGTTTCAACAGGAATTTTATAAGTATTGTCTCCCTTTTTATCCTCAATCGAAATTAAATTCTCTACTGAACTAGTCTCTATTATAAGTTCAAATGAAGTATCATCTGATATACTAGATTCATCTATATTTGTATTTGAACTTTCCACCTCCGTTGTGGCTTCTATTATAGAATTTAAGGGTGATACAGAACTAGTGCTTCTATGATATGTCGCTGGTTTAGTTCCACAACTTACAAGTGCCGTGGCACAGAATAGAGATAAAAATATAGTCTTTAAATTCTTCATTGGAATTATTCCTCCTTAATACTAAATAATAAAATTAATAAAGTTCCATTCTAATAATAAGCTAAATACCCATTAATATTAAATAATCTTACTGGAAAGAAATTACAAACAATTTCATAATCTTCATCTATACAGCTTTCTTTAATTTGCTCTTTAATTTCTTCCTAATTAAAATTAAGTCTTCCAACCTAATTACTAATAATTGCTAATGCTCTATTAAAAACATTAAATGGTTCTGTTAAAGCAATTGATTTCATAAATTCAATAATAGGACAATTTGCGGCAGATAAACGTGCTTTACAATCCCAACCCCTTTTCTTAATGTTTAAATCTTTCATTACTTGTCCATAAAGAAAATCTTTTGCTCCATAACTTAAATTAATCCATTGTGGACAAGTCTCCTCTAAATACTAATGAAAAGGTTTAAGAATTTCAATTTTTATCTCTTCATCCTAATAAATAATATAAGTCTCCATTAGAATTCAATTAACTCCCCATAAGCTCGTTCAATTTGTCTATTAATCTTAAAGTTCCTATTTGGCTCTTTAAGTTTCCCTTCTTCTTTCTTTAAGGCTGGACACCACCAAAGATTTGTTTCAGCTCTTGTTGCAGCGACATAAGCAATCCTTCTTTCTTCTTTATTATAAGTTAACGCACCAACGACAATTACATTAGGTGATTCAAGACCTTTTGCCTAATGAATAGTCATAACTTTAACTGTATTTTCTGCCATTAAACCTTCCATTTCTTCGATACTAAGCTCTGAACGTTTAAAAGTCGTATTGGGAATTTCTTTTTCTTTAAGCATTTCCATTATTGAATAGACGTCTCTATTAGTTCTAGCTATAATAAACCAAGAACCCCAGTTACCAGAGACTTCTAATTCTTCAAGAGCCTCTGGAAATCTACAACGTTCAATGAGACCATTCTTTGTTTTTCTTGGAATTGTTTTAGGACTTAAAGGTTCTGTTCCATTTAGAAAACCCTCTGCAAAGTCGACTATCTCAGGAGTATTACGATAATTTTCTACAAGGAAATATTTTGTATAAGTTGGGTCTTCATACATCTCTCTTAAATATTTATCAGTGGCCCCTTTAAAGCCGTAAATTGCTTGTCGATCATCTCCTGTCCAATACTCATTATTCTTCGATAGATAAGTTAAAAAGTTAAATTCCAAATCACCTAAATCCTGACACTCATCAATGAATAAATAAGAAATGGGTTTTAGTTTATCCCTAGGAATCGTCATTGCTCGTTCAATAATTCTATCAAACTTCTCTTCTCTTATATACTATTCTGTATCAAGTCCATTAAAAGTACAAAGCTTATTAGCATAAGAATGAATCGTTCCAATAAACGCTTTTTCTCCTAGCTTTCCCAATCTAGAATACATCTCACTTGCTGCCTAATTGGTGAACGTAATGGCCACTATATCCTCGGGTTTACACCAGCCCTATTCTATTACATAACGAATTCTTTCGGTAAGTACTCTACTTTTTCCTGCCGCAGCACAAGCTAGGCATAGGATTCGTGAATTTTGTGCTTGTACGACTTTCTTCTAACGTATGTTTAGATTTATTTCACTCATTTACAATCCTCCTAATTTTTAATATAACATTTTCATTTATAATATTATTATATCAAAAAATTTAAGGGAAATCAAATATTTTGACTTCCCTTTACTCTATATTTAAATATTTTTTTAATTCTTCAATCTCACTAACATTTTCATCGTCATTAATAAAAATTACTACGTCTGTAACGTCAATTACATTTTTATAAGTCTAATATTGTTCCATAGTAATCGCATAATGCTCTTTATCCTTTTCTCCAATATGAAGATAGATAGTTCTTTTATTAGACTTCATTTCTCCAGAATTAACCTATAATGTTATTGGATAAAACTTATTATTATTAGATATTATTGGACTTGTTTCTTTTATTGCTTCTTCGTTATTTTCATAAAGATTTTTAAAATTAACGATCTATCCAGAAGTATTTAAATCAACCGTATAAATTATCGTCGCCATTTTCTTCCTCTTTCTTCACTTTATCTAATGCATAAATTGTATAACGACTAAATACTTCCTTTAATGCATCGAACCCTTTCATGGAAACAAAAGCAATTATAAATCCAAATAAAACGCCAGTTATAATTGGTCCTAAAGTCGGTCCCTAAGTTGCTACTGTGGCTCCTACTGTTAAAAATAAAGAAACAAAAACAGTTAAAACCTAAGTCGGAAATTCCTTTGGTAATATTGCCTTAAGAACTTCTGTTATAATTGTAGTTAATGCCGCAAGAATTCCTAAGTCAGTTAAAGAAATTCCAGCTGTTAATCCCAGTAATCCTTCTATCATTAACCTCACCTCTCTTTAAATCGAAAGTCGATATTTAATATATTAATATTATAAGGAATCTATAAATAAGAATTTCTCCACTACAGTGCGCCGCGACCCTATAACGTTGGTCTAAACTCCATTATATAATCCTCGGAGTTAAATTCAAATTGGAATCCATCTATCTCTCCAAATGGTAAACCGGCACATTGTCCATTAGAGGCCCAGGCTGACCAGGCTTGATTTTTATTATGAACTCGATAAGTAATATTTCCAATATTTGTTTTTAATTTTATTCTATTAAAACTATGAATAGAATCCGGAAGCTACCAACTTCCATTAATTAAAACTTCAATCTCAATCTTTGGCTGAATTTTCTTTTTAACTTCGGGCATTTCAAAAGCAACTTTCTCTATTTTTTGCTTATCTGCCTTTTCAAAAAGTTTTTGCTAGAAACTTTCTGAAACTCTATAAAAGAAAATTCTATTCTGAGCAATATTAAACTTTTTTGCTAAGGCAATAATTAAAGAAATTGCTTTCTTTTCTACTCCTTTTCTAGTTCCACAAATTCCAATCTTTAAAACCTTATGATATGACGGTATAGCCTCCCATATTGATAAATGGTCAACGTAATAATCAATAGTTAAAGGTTCCATTAAACCTAAAGTCTGTTGCCTCATCATATACTCTGCTAATGTTGTATTTGATTTAACAATTAAATCGGGCAACTAGTAAATATATAAATTAAAAGGAGCCGACCCTTGCGGCTCCCTCCCATTAACCTAATATATAGGAAAACCGAGGTCTTTATTAATTATTGCACGAAGTGGCATTATTTTACGTAATATTCTCCATCAGAAGTTTTAAATAAGCACCACCCTGAGGGAATTTTTCCCCAGACTTCCCCATTAGTTAATTCCTTAACTTCCAAAACTGAAACCTTGGTTCCTTTCTTAAGAACTGCTTTGGACTAGTTATAAGAATTAGCCTTTGCATTTTCAGTTAACTAGCTCCTAGACTTCCAAGAATATGATGTGCCAGCACCTGAACGAACCTTAAGGTCTACCTAAAGTGTATAGACTTTGCCAATAGTATAGATTGATTTCTTAGTAGAAGTATTTGATGGTGTCGCGGCACTTTGTGAAGGAACAGTTTCAGCTTTAATTTCTTCCTTAGTCTCAGTTTTAGCTTCTTCCTTAGTTTCCTCCTTATTTAAAGTAGGAATTGAATAAAAGTAGTTCATGTCTACTCCACTACTAATTGAATTTAACTTATAA